>Ga0193737_1000091_pt1 | contig 12626 bp, 16 predicted proteins | sample L2m2metaG_FD_165510 | JGI IMG/M metagenome (GOLD analysis project Ga0193737, IMG submission 165510) | Soil microbial communities from a riparian zone of the East river system, Colorado, United States - L2m2 | ecosystem: Environmental > Terrestrial > Soil > Riparian zone | place: USA: East River... | reverse complement strand
AGGCTATAACCCGGATTATTTTGTTACCTACATAGAGACTAAATACCTTGCGCCCTGAACTTAGCCTGTTTTGATTATAGCTATATTCTTACTCTTTTTATAATATTTTATAAGCTTACTAACCCACTCTGGACACTCGCTAGTTCATCTAAATCAATTTCCATTAATTATAAATGCGCAAAAGTAAACTTTAAAGCTAACTTTAACCTCCACTAGATAGAATCCCAATTTAGAACCAATAGCGTCGTGGGTACCGACGTATGCAGAGTATAATCGATGAAATTTCGATCAAATTTATATTCTCTAAATACCAATAGCAGATGTAATGATGGTCCCCTCTCGTGTTAGCTATTTCTTTCAATGTCGAGTTGTTTTTGGTAAATTTACTACTTTTCTATTCATAATTGCTTTAGGCATATTAGCCCAATTATCTAATTTCGATTTTTTCTCTTATGTAAATGCCTTCCAAAATGCTACTGAGTATAAGTTTTACAAGAAATGGGGTTCTGAAGGAAAAGGTGATGGACAATTTCAGCGTCCACATGATTTAGATTTTAGTCCCGACGAAAATATTATTTATGCTGTTGATAGAGATGGTAATAGGATTCAGGCATTCGATAAAAACGGAACATTTCTCTTTGCTTGGGGTAAATTAGGCAGTGGCGATGGTCAATTTCACGTTCCTTATGGGATTGACGTTGATATTGATGGTAATGTATGGGTTGTTGACAGAGCCAATGATAGAGTGCAAAAATTTGATAGTAAAGGCAACTTTATCTTGAAGTTTGGGAATAAAGATGCAGAACCAAGTGATGAATTAGGTAGATTTGATAACCCTCGACATGTTGCTGTTGATAAGAACCTAGAATATGTTTATGTGGTGGACTCCAAAAATAATCGTGTACAGAAATTTGATATAAACGGAACCTTTGTTGGGTCTATTGGCAAGCTGGGTAACAATATTGGCGAATTCGACCTCCCAACCACAATTGAAATAGATTCAAAAGGAAATTTTATTGTAAACGAGAGGGGCAATGAACGAATTCAGAAATTTGATAACCAGTGGAATTCTTTATTGATGTGGGGGTCTAGAGGCAGCGGTGACAACCAGTTTTGTCATATTGAGCATATCGCCGTGGATAAATATGATAACGTATACGTAACAGATCCTCAGGAAGACCCAGGATGCAGTCACGAACCACGAGTCCTAAAGTTTGATAGTAAAGGTAACTTCACTACAAAATGGGGATCTTATGGAGAAGGTATCGGTCAATTTAGAGTTCCCGAGCATCTAGCAGTAGATTCAGAAGGCCGTGTATACGTCTCCGATCGAAAGAATGAGAACATCCAAGTATTTGAACCAGTTCGCTGAATAGAATATGCAGATTGGAGAAAAAGAATAAGCTGATACCAAGTGAGTAGAACCCTAATACATGCAGGGTTCGAATCCCGAGGGTTCGAATCCCGATGAACCCTAGACGGCAAGCATATTCTGAAAACCAAAAATATTATTAGTTTCCTCACCTATATTGTTGTGAAGTAAGGTTCTCTATTCAAGGAATTTAGACTTTCTAACTTTGACTGATCTGAAAAATCAGATCCACCCCGACGGCGGAGGACCAGAGAATTTGTATCGATTATTATTATAGATTATTAGTTCAATTTGTGTATAAAGCAACTTTAGAATTCAATTAATGTGAAATTTGTGTTATAAAAATAGAGTGCTATCTACAGCCTCTAGGGACCTGTCCAATTGAATGCAATATGTTTGCTGGACCTTCCACTCCGCTTCCATTCGTATCGAAACTCCGGAACATTGACTTCATCAGTAACAGCCGTTCCCCATGTTGCTACCGTGCCAGGTCCTACTTCACTTCCGGGAGGATTAACAGTCTGAACTCGTTTACCAGGAGGGGTCATTGGACCGGTCAGCGCTTCACCTTTGGCAATTACCTTTCCTGGTATCTCTGCGCTCCAGTAAGCAAGGTCTTCAGCAATTTCAAATTTTATAGGAGCAAATTCTAATCCCCGGACCTCACCAACTAACTTCGCAAATTCAGCCATAAAGCCTCCCGCCTTTCCGGTAAAAATCATATTCAGCGCATCTCTCTGTTCTTTATTAGCCCTTTCGTCAAAGAAGACCGCTATGTTTGCTTTGGTCTTACCTGCCCAAATATTACCTTTAAAGTCAGCCAATGCCAAAACATTCAGTCCCTCAAGGGATATATCACCATACTGGCCTTTCTTCATATGATATGCTAATACGCCTTCACAATCTCCATAACTAGGTGCTTGTGCGAAAATGCATGGACATGGTATGTTGCATTTGCAAACGTCAAACCAATCTCCTGACAGATTCCAGCTTGGAATACTAGAAGAGTCCATACCGTAGTATTGGAAACACTGCTATTTTAGCCTAAACTCGTCATCATGTTTTTCTTTGAATTGTGAGTGTCATCTTTGCTGTTATGTCAGCTCGTTCTTTCGTTAATTGGGTTCAAAGAATATATCATAATTTCCTCATTGACCCTTGTTATTTTAATCCTGTTCTTCCTAGCAATTGTTAGAACGAGAATCAGTTAAAGTAGATGTATCCTCTAGTTTGGATTCGAATTGTTAACAATACGATTCCCGGCGGACTAGGACAAAAGATTTCGATCGAAATTATCCCTCCAGCTCTTCTGGGAACCATTACTCTATCTTAGTTCCCCTTCGAATAATGATTGAGCTGGATGTATTGAGGCAACAAAATGGATTAAGATAATTAAAAATAGGAAAGATTTGCTATTAATAAGTAACAAAGCTTACTAGACTTAAAGTGTTCGTTTACCCGTATCCAATGTATGACCAAGAACGGAACCAAATGGGAGATGCGAAATTGAGCATTTTATTAGAAATTCCAACCGCTAAGACAAACTTAATTACAAAATCCAAACACGGTGAATCAAAAACTTCTTCTATACTACTAATATCAGCAGCAATTAGTATTGCATTAATTTTGTTGGTATTTGTAGGATTGACCTATACAGATGGAATGATAGGAGAATATTCTGCCTGCAGAGATAAAATAATAGGTTTTGAACAACATGGAATGTATGGAAGTCCGGAACAATTCAAACTAGCATTATCTTATTGTAGTGCCAATTAAAATAATTTTTTTTAAATGCTCATACCCGACTCAAAATGAGGAAAAAAGAAAATGAGTTACAGTAAGTATTGATTGGATCCGAATTGTTAGTAATGCGACTCCCGACGGCCTGTCATGCAACGATTGAATTGCTAAATTTGGTTTAAGTCCTGAAATATCTATCAAGTTCTAGCAAAGTGTTTAGAAATTAAAACAGTATAAGTTCTCAGCCAATGTAATGAATCCATTTTTGAATCTAAATCTGAGTTACATCTAAAAGTTAAATGTTGTACCAACGCTTGTTTGTATAAATTTTTCAGGGAAAATTTCTATTATTCTATTCGTAGCTTTCCAACCTGTGCAATGGCAAGGTATTATATAGTCAGGGTCTATTTTTTGTAGATGCTTCATTGTGGGCTCTATTGCTTCTTCAAAAATTCCTCCATCAGCTGGAAGATGAAAGCCTCCAAGCACAGCGTAAACCTTGTCTGTTTCTGTTACTTTCTTCGCATAATTTATTGTATTTACAATTCCTGAATGACCGCAGGCTGTCAAAATTACTAATCCCTTATCTTTCACATTCATCACTATTGCTTGATCATCTCTAACCAACGGATCTGGAATGAGCCTTGTTTCGTCACCAGATTGATTCTCTACGTACTGAAATGGAAAACCTTTCTCGAAGCTCGTCTTCCTTGGTATCTCACCTGTAACCAATAAGGAAGGAGACTCATCACTGGGAAGAAACGTAATACCTGTCCTTTTGTGTATTAGTGCTCCTAGTCCTTTTAGATGCCCTTCATCTAGATTTGGCATCTGTACTCTCGTTCCGTCTTGAAATACCTCCCAGCGTTTTAAAAAAGCCTCAGGATGAGCATGTAAATTTATACCAGTACTCTTTTGTCGGGATAACGATATTTTCCTAAGTATATTGGCTAGTCCTGTAAAATGATCAAAATGACCGTGACTTAGTATAACTCCATCAATCCGATCAAAATCTATTCCGAATACGTCCGCATTATGAATTACACCATCTTCACTAGGACCTGCATCGAACAGGTATATACTATTGTTATTTTTATATTCGATTTTTTTACCCATATTATTTTTTTCCTTCTTTTCTTCACTGTGTACGACAATTTCCACAAGTGCAGAGAACCCGTGTTCTGCAATAGGAAGGGGGAGTAGAAATTTTTCATTCGTCGTTAGCGGGGGCCTATTTGCATGAGTAGAGTTTGTTAGCAATAAGTCTGTGGAGTTGTCCATTAGAATCGTAACAGATACTTTATCAATTTCCTGGAGTGTCATTTAATCTCCTATACTTACGAATTACTATATTTTTATCTATTCAATAAGCAACTCAAAGTACAAGAGAACTGATGTCTTCCACAACAGACATGCAGTTCATGCAATATCCAGCCTTATGGTCCCTTCCAAGTGTTCTCTGAAAAACTACCATATGTTCCTTCATATCGAAAGCTAAGATAGCCGTCATTTGCAACAAGTGTTTTCATAGACGCTTGGTCCATTCTACTAGACTCAAAACCTTCAGGGATCTCAATTATTGCTCTATGGGCTTTACCAGTTACAGGATTTCGTATAGGTTCAAGCCATGCTTCAGCAATGATATTTTTAGACTGCACTCCTCTGATTCTTCGTTTTTTGTCCTCACTCGTTCTAGACACGCTGACACGACTTCTAATATCCTTAGTTTGAAACATCACACTTGCTTTCTTGGGTTCTTGGATTTCTTCTATAATGCTTGCATACACAGCAAAAGGTCCTCCTCCTGCCCTACCTGTAATAATGTTTGATAATGCCTCAAACTGCCTTTCATCTGCCCTATTGTCTATATAATATGACGCTTTCCCACGCCCTTCATGCAACGGACCAGGCCAGGAAGCTATCAATGCCATATTAAGTCCATCTAGTTTAACGTTAGTTCCATAATTACCAGTTATTATATGGTATCCGGCAATTCCTTCGCAATTACCATGAGTGGGATTTGCATTAAACTGACAGGGACATCCCCAGTCACAATTACACGCATCTAGAAAATATGCATGAACTTTCCAACTTGGTTTTTTTTGTTGTTGTGCTTTAGGGTTCAATATGCTATCGAAATCGTATAATGACATATTTATGGATATTTGTGGATATTTGTCTATCTTGTCCAGTCAGATTAAACTTGAGGACAAAATACCGACGGTGATTAATTCTTACCAAATGCGCAAATTAGTTGATAAAAACAAAAGTGTGACAACAAAAAGGGGTTGTGTTACTGGTTAGTCTTAATTAATCCTCTGAGTTTTTCTTTGAATTCTGGAGTTAGGTCTTCTTCCTTCATTCCGTGATCTTTCATCGCATGTTGTCCTCCATTTCTAAAAATCTCTTCTTCGGTTTCTCCTTCTACTACATAATCGCAATCAAAGCCCGCTTCTCTACAAGATAATGTTTTCATATGGTGAGCTTTACCTTAACCTTATAATAATTTACGGATTGCATAGATTGATATGATTCCATGAAGACCGTAACTTATACGGATTGAATTGTCAATAATGTCCGTTCGAGTCCGAACAAAAGCTAAATACCAAGTAGTAGAACCCTAATACATGCACGGTTCGAATCCCGACGGACTTTGATCTACCAATTCATCATATAGTGATCTAGCAAATCTGTCGTTACTATAATCACGTCTGTTAGGAAGTAAGTCCATCTTAAATGGTCCCACTTTATTAGAGGGGCCAAGCAGATATGACCCATTAGTTCTGCATTAGTTCAAGAGAATTATTCTAGAATCTTATTAATTATTTCACCAATTGTTCAATCTATTTCCGATATTGCTACTGGTATCAGCTGTTCATACGAACCCATTAATCGGTTTACTTTTTTGGTATTGTACATAAGAGCAATTTCTGTCTAAGTTTTAGAGTAATTGTAGATCGCTCTCGCGAATACAATTAATATTAATACCCGACTGCGTCACTCGGTCAGAGCAGGAATTTCAATTCAGTTGCAAATGAATATATAACTTTGGGATTATGCATACGGAATCCTGAAATATGGGAATTGATTGAATGATCTTTGTAGTTATGAGAGGGAATAAAGTTCAAGAAGGGGGTAATCCGAATCATGCATGAAGACAAGACTAATAGAATTACATCTATAATGACCCCTGCTCCACTCGAAACTGCTAACCGTTCTGATAATATTGATACTATTATAAGGACTATGACAGTGAAAAATAAGAGTTCGGTAATTATTTTGAATGAACTTAAACATCCGGAAGGTATTATCACCGAGAGAGACATTGTAAGAAGGTTACTTTTTGAGTCTAAAGATGCGAACCTTACTACTGCCTCAGAAATAATGTCTTCTCCTTTGATTTCGCTTAATGACGATGCATATATTTACGATGCGGCATTGGTCATGTCTAAGTACTCAATTCGTCGACTTCCTATAATAAGAGATAATGTCTTGTTAGGAATAGTAACTGCAACGGATTTAGCACGTAGACTGTACGAAGAAAACAGTAATGATCCTCGTTTGCATGTGATTTCACGAGCTAGCTTAGATAGGGACAAGAAGTTTCTAATATGGAATTTCATGAAGGAACTATTCGATATGTATGACCAAGCACGCCAAAAAGGTTCTTCCCTAGTATTTAAGATAAAGGATTTCAAGTCAACCAAAATGCCAATCTTACTACTCGGCGAAAGGAACGTATTTGATACGTTAGCGGAGTACGAAAAAGCCAGGGGATATATTAGTATACAGAATGATACTGTTGCACCAACATCAAAAGGCCTGCTTAAGGCTAGAGAAACCCCAAAGGATTGGGATTGAACGATAATATTTCAGGGCAGTAGGACTGAAAACTTAAGTACGTAATTTATGTTAAAACCTGTATGTATAGTATTTCATGTCGAGATGTTGGCAGGGATTGTGATTGCGTTGTGCAGGGAGAGACAGAAGAAGAGATTATGAAGAATGCAGCAGAACATGCAGTCAAGGATCATGGTTACAAGGAAGAAGAGATAATGAATCCTGAAATGAAGGAGAAAATTAAATCATACATACGCAAAACTTAGTGTCTAAAACTTATTTCGGTCTCTTTAGAGTGAACAATAACTGTATGTCCATTTTATTCCCGCATCTCATCAAACCATGCAGCTGGATGAAAGTCAAAGGTCAAGAATATTAGTCAATAAAATTACTTTTTGCCCTGATCTTCCATATTGATATAAAATCTAGCCTTACAATCGCCACATGTAAGGAAGGCGTTAACGTAAAAAGCGTTTGGCACATCAGTTAAACTAATTCCTGTCTTGACGTCATTCTTTGATACATTGGAAGAACCACATTTTATGCAATAAAAATTTATTTGATTAAAATTTTCTAGCGCTGTTTTTAATTCCTTCTCCTGACACTCCTTACAATAAGACCTCTCGACATCCTCTAACACCTTAGCCGTTATTTCGGTATATCTACCACAAGAACTACACGTATCTTTTTCATACGTCATTAACTAGGACCTGTCTTTGGTGGGGTGCCGCCTTGTTGTCCTGGGATTGCGGGAGATAAAGATTGATTCCCAGTTTGGTTACCTGTTTGGTTACCTGTTTGGTTACCTGTTTGGTTACCTGTTTGATTCAATACCTGAGATAAATTATTTTGAGCGTAAACCCACATAGTAGGCAATGTTGCTAATACACTCATTAGTGCAAATATTGCGACGGTTAAAAATAAAGACGACTGTAGCCTCTGTTGGGTTTTCATTACACAATATAGAATTGTATAATTTATAAAGTTAAATTAGTCACTATACATAAATTCTACAGTCATATTTTCAGAATCTGGCATGAAAAACTAGTTTGTTCCTGTATGTGAATTTTTCAGGGATACACAAGTGTCGTATGCTTCTTTCAGCAACTTCTTTGTATTCTCTGCCTGCTCTTCAGTTTCTAATATGCATGAGACCCATCCTGCCTGAGGAGCATATTGGTGTCGAATAGCCTTTTGTGTCCGCAACGCTTCTTCTTGTTGAGGTTTTGAGAGCCTGATATCAATATGTCGTGGTCCGTGAAAATGAGCAAAATTTCTCAGACCATAGAAATAAGCTTCTTCACTCATAGGATCATGCTTTCGCTCGACATTTGGTAACGATTGTATGAAACTACTAATTTGTTCTTTCAAGCTGAGACTCATTGCTATTAAAAGTATACTCTTTATTGTTTATCTACCTATTTGCTCAATTTAGTCAAGTAAAATATAGGAGTCCTTAAAGATCACTTCTTCTTTTTATGCTGCTTTCGATCTACGACGGCAACGTATGCCTTTGCCCTTTCTTTGGAAATACCTTTCTTTTTGGCAACTGCGGCTACAGCTGTGTCGAAGCTTTTGTATTTCTTTTTTCCCATCTTAATAGGCAACGTATAATTATTGCTTCCGTTCTTCTTAGGTTTTCCGGTATCTATTTGAGGTTGCCTAATCGGTTCAGAAATACATACATCTAAGGTATTTCTGTTCCAAATTACGTTTTTCATGTTCGTAACATAAAGCTAAATAGCCTATCATCAGGAGCCTATACATACAAGTTCCGAATCCCGCTGCATGGTAGTCAGATCTTTTCTGAATTCTATGAGATTCAACCTTAGTGGTTAAAATATAGTTACAGGAAATTATTAAATTTAAAATCCAGAGCACTGAGAGAGGAGGGACCAATGATTATTTCAAAACTTAAATGTAAGGTTTGATACGTTCGTTTTGAATTGAGTTTTGAATTATCCAACTTGCAAACTATGATAATTGAAATATTTGTAGGCGTGTGTCTTGCAGTTATTTTTTTCGTGCTTCAGCATAGAATATCCAAAAAAGTGGGAGAGATGACAAAAACAATTACTGAACTCACTAAACAAAAGGCAACACGTGAACAAGAGAAAAAGAAATTTGAATGTCAGAGAATTATTGAAAACCTGCAAGGTATACAGTATGTGGCGCAGAGTCTGAAAACGTTTCTCACTCAATACAAAGTGGGGGACATCACAAATGAGAATTTGAGGTTAATTTTTGGAATGGGAATTGATGCTCCCGCAAAACGCAGTGTCTACAATATGAATGACGCTATTGGCCAATTGCAGAATAGGTTAAATGATAATTCTCTTAGGAATGACTTTTTGGACTATCTTCGTGCGTTTTATGTACTCCCTGAAAGGATTCTGAAGGACAATCAACCCCAACAAGAGCACCAGCGTGAGTATCTATTTAATTTTATTGATGAACAAACGGGAAAAATTCAAGAATTTATCAATAGATTCAATAAAGAAATGGATTCCAGTTAATCATCCTGTTCCCTTCTTTGCTGAGGGTTAGTATCTTTTCCAAAAAGGATACACTATTGTCAAATGGATTTTCAATTACCTCTACCATGTCTCTAGTCGTTACCTTCTTCTGAATTTCACAAAGAGTAACTATTGTGCCAAATTCATGACACTGAAACAAATTTTCAAGGTCGACTGGTAGCTATTCAAAATGGTAAACTTTTTAACATCTCACGTTCAATAGATGTCAGTTTCACTGACACGTTGAGCATACTCAATGACAGTCAAAAAGCAATTCATGCAGACAGTAGAGCATTGAATCTCTTTTGTTAATTCCTTAGCAATATACTGATCACATATTGGGCATTTCATTTTATCTTGATTCATTTCCTTATTGCTCCGATGTATGTTTTATTTTCCGTTGTCAAATTTTGCCCGTAGACTATTTGCATAGAAACAAAAACAGCAATTGTAATTACTAGTGCTTAGTTCTCATTTGTTTACTCATTTTATTCTCCTCCATTCCACTGCACTAAACGTGCCGATGTCGATTTGGCTACTACATCCTTGTGTTTGTCACAATAATAATACGTACCGCTTGTTGTTAGATACTTTTCACTTCTGGTATTTTCATCAATAACGGCTATCCATTTAGCATTAGCATAACAGCTAACATAACTGCACTTTAGGGTCATTTCTTATTATTATCCTCTCTTTTATTCTGAAACTCAAATTCTTTGCCTAGATAATAAAGATTAATTTCGATTCACATTATTTAATAATATAATAATAAGTCCTGTGACTAAACTAGCTGAGATTAGAGCAAATGTTATCATTGTCCACTTTTCAAAATTTCTGCTTATGGTGCTGTCCCCGTGAGTATTTCATATTTACTCTAGCCAAAGTGTGCTCTACAAGACCCAATGAGTGTGGGTTATTTCTTTATAAGTTTTTTTGCGCATGATATTTTGAACTTAATGCATAGACTAGATTCGAATCAACGTACGAAGTTCGTCGTTTGTGAGAACTGTCTCTATACAGACAGTATATGCGCTTTTTACGATGCCAATAGGTATTGTGTTGAATGTTTATGCGATCACGCCTGTTGTCCGGAATGTAGTTCTGGATACCATGCAATTACGATAGCAGACTAGGCATTCATCGTATGGGCTTTAGGTCCCGGCAATAGTATAATTCGGTCTGTTATTACAATCGTTTTAGTTAATTCAGTTCTTGTATCTGATTCATTAAATTAAGTGTGTAGGACGACTAGAAGAGAAATAAATTAACCACTAGGTCAATATTATATTAATAGTAAATTTTCATTAGGAAAGTGCAAATGAGGCGCATCTGAAAAACCAAATTCGCCCCGACGGACGATAACAATTTTAATAAATTTAAAAATTAATTAGAAAAAAGATATGTAATCATATTACCAAATTCATATTTAGTTATAATCATAATCGATTTTACAGACAATGGGATTTTGGAAAAAGGTAGGCTACATCATTGTCATAATTATGATAGCAGGTGGACAACCATTGGGACAACTTCAAAAATCGCTCAAACAGAGGTTGGAAACGTTCCACTTTGACTGACAAACTTCAATATCAAGATTAAATACTTAAAAATTTGTATCTTATCGGTAGACAGGGGCTTGTTGATGAGCGATGAACGAGAAACAACCACTCCGCTGCCGTGTTTAAGCTTGTTAACGTAACTTCGTTGGCTATGAAAGAAGTTAGATAAATTATTTTATGAGATTTATTTGAAGTTCTAACATTTTGGGGCGCATCAATGCCTGTGGGATTTTCATAGTACTGGAATTATGGTTTACACGGCCGCTATGGTGGTCCTCTTTTTTCTGAAGAAAACGATGGCTACCGGTTAGGTGAAAAAGTATTGAACTAGGTGAGCCAGTGTACTAACATCGACTAACATTCATATTGAATATAGCTTCCGTACTAGACAGACGAAAGCGAGAATGAGAACACATGGCAGAATTAAGAGAAACAGAACTAACGCTTCAGTCCGTAGATAACAGAAGTTTAACTTGGATAGATATACAAAAACCAACCCGCGAGAAGTTGACAAAGCTTTCCCAATACCCTTTTCACGAACTTAATATTGAAGATTGCTTATCAAAACTTCAGATCCCAAAGCTAGACAGCTATGATGACCACATTTTTGTAATCCTCAATTTTCCCATTATTAATAAGGATCAGGATGTGCCTCATCCTGTTCAACTTGCTATATTTGCTGGTAACGGTTATTTAGTAACAGTTCAACATGAAGAATTAAAACCCATTACTGAGGCTTTCGAATCTTGTATGGCTGACGAGAAATTCCGCGATACATATATGGGAAATTCATCTGGATATTTACTTCACAGCATAATAGATATGATGGTAGATGACTTACTACATATATTGATTAAGATTGAGGGGAATCTGGATGACATTGAAGATGTAGTTTTTGATCCCAAAACAGCTGTTGCCAGAGAAATATCAATATTGAGAAGAGAGATTACCACTCTTAGAAGATTAGTATTTCCCTTAAAAAGGACATTAATAGATGTTAGTAAAGAAATACAGCGATTATCGGAGGAAGATCTAACACTGTATTTCGACGATGTAAAGGATCATATTGATAAAGTCATCGAAGCCCTGGACGAATCGAAGGAAACCATAGAAATATTCAAGGATACTGACTTTATGCTCAGCACGGAAAAATCCAATAAAATATTAGCGGTCCTCACTATACTATTTACTCTTTCAATTCCAGCAACGGTGATTGGCGCTTACTATGGTATGAATATAAATTTGCCTGGAGGTATAGAGACAGGTTCAGCCACATTCTTGGGAGAATATACTTCATTCATAATAATCATAATTGCAGCAGTAATAGCTGCAGTAGGGATGATATATTGGTTCACGAGAAAAGGATGGCTTAAATATTAAAAAAGTAATTTCGGTTTACGATCCAAATTCATGAGAATAAAAAGATAATTACTAGCCAGTAGAACCATACTAGTGCACGGTTCGAATTCCGACGGTACGTTATGCTCATTGTATCAAATTGATTTCATTCATGGATTCGAACTTTTAACAATTGGATTCCGACGAACTCGAATCTGTAATTTAGGAGTAGAAAACTTAAAATCATGTCACATGCAATAT
>Ga0193737_1000084_pt1 | contig 13272 bp, 16 predicted proteins | sample L2m2metaG_FD_165510 | JGI IMG/M metagenome (GOLD analysis project Ga0193737, IMG submission 165510) | Soil microbial communities from a riparian zone of the East river system, Colorado, United States - L2m2 | ecosystem: Environmental > Terrestrial > Soil > Riparian zone | place: USA: East River... | reverse complement strand
ACTGATGATACACAAGCAACCGACACTGATGATACACAAGCAACCGACACTGATGATACACAAGCAACCGACACTGATGATACACAAGCAACCGACACTAATGATACACAAGCAACCGACACTGATGATACACAAGCAACCGACACTGATGATACACAAGCAACCGACACTGATGATACACAAGCAACCGACACTGATGATACACAAGCAACCGACACTAATGATACACAAGCAACCGACACTAATGATACACAAGCAACCGACACTAATGATACCCAGGAAACTTCAGATAGTAACAACAATGGTAATCCTGAAGACTATGATAGTCTCAGTGAACTTGTAGATGATATAAAAAATAGGGTCATCGACACTGATGAAATTTCCTTGAGTGATTTCCAAAATTCAGGAGCTTATCAAGGGGCAGATGAACAAACACAAGATTGTATAGACCTTGCAGGAAAGATAGGAAGTAACCTTATTGATTATGAAATAGTGCGCTGTTCCGAAGACCCGAACCATTTCAAGAACCAAATAGCGAATAATGACAATAACAATGCTGAAAGCAGTGACGACAACAACGGCAACAACGACAACAATAACAATGAGTCTGATGATGATACAGTATAACTAGTATCATCAATACATTTTATTTACTTTGACTAATAACAAATAATCCCATACTACTCAATATCATAAGTATCCATACAATTTTATTCCAACTAAAAATTTTCTGACCATCAAGGTTTCCAAATGGTAATAAATTAAACAATGCGATCCATGAATTAAATATTGCTCCAGTGTACAAGTAACCAACAGAGGGAAACTGATAAGTTAATACCCAAAACATAAAACCCATAACAAGATTTGTAAGAGGTCCAACAAATGCAACTCTCCCGAATTTACTCCTATCAGATAAATCTACCATGACAGCTCCCGGAGCAATAAATTTGAATGGAATAAACGGTATTGCCGAGATAGCAGTTACTACTAATCCATATAAGTTTGTACGAAACTCTGCCCAACTTCCATAAAATTGAGCTAATAGTTTATGGGCCATTTCATGTACAAGAAATGCGCTAACAAATATTATTAAAAATTCCAAAGCAATACGTCTATAATTGTTTAATGATAAACCAACCGCCGTTACTAAAATCGTTGCAACCAGCAGGTGAAGTATCTCTATTTTAGAAAATTTTATTTTTAGTATCGCAATTTTCAAACTTGAATTATTCGTATTATTGTGAACCATATTTTTTTTATCGACATATTCTTTTATAGAAACACATGAATGATTCATTGGAATTCTATGCAGATTACAGAACACTTTGTTACAATAATTGCACCTAAAGGGGATACTTTCTTCCCTCTCACATATTTCACATTTCATTAAATTAATTCATTCACTCCGAGTTAATTCAAGGTAAATTTACTCTAATGTCACATTTAAAAGTGCGTTTTTAGGAAACCAAACTACATATTTTATCCGAGTAAGCATAACAACAATTGATTGTGTAGAAAAAATCGAATTCTTGATATCTATTAGAATTACAATTATCCGATGGTAAGATATATGAACATTGAATTACTGTATTAAGTATAGAATTAGTTTGCCTGGTGATGATACTAATGAGACGGATGATAAACTGGTCCAGCGTTATGATACAATCTTAAAAGAAAGTGCGTTATTAAGTACTTTTTCTGGGATCCTCTTTGGATTTTTGTTGAATATGGCCATAAATATACCCGAGCATTTTGAATTTATTGATAAGGTAACCCTAATTGTAGCTTTGTATTCCACGACCGTGGCGGCTTCATTATTTGTTATGCCAGTGATTTATCATCATTTACAGTATCCTTATGGAAGTCTAGATAAATTCAAGAGCAGAAGCCATAGATTTATCATTCTGGGATTAATACCCGCGGGTCTTACTCTATACCTTGGTCTACAACTGGCTATTCACTCATTGCTAGGATTGATAGAATCATTTATTCTTGCATCACTACCATTCATTCTGGTTTATTTTTTATTCAGAGCTCGTAAAGGTGAATTCTTGAAGAATCTATAGGATCTACTTATTCTATACTCATATAGTAAAAATATATACATATTCATAACGTACGTATAAGGAGTATCATTGAAAATATCTATAATTGACATTGGTTCTAACACAATCAAGTTAGTCATTTATGAAGTAAGAAAGGATAATTCATTCATCGGTGTTCACCAAGAAAGCACAAAGGTAAAGCTTGGAGAATCCCTGGCTTATTCCGACAGTCTTAATGAACAATCGATCCTCAAGAGTATAGACGTTCTTCTTCAGTACCGCGATATTACAAGACTTGAATCTGCAAATAAGGTTCTTTGTGTAGGTACAAGTGCAGTTAGGGAATCAAAAAACGGTGTATATTTTATCGATCAGGTTCTTAAGAGAACCGGATTTAAAGTAAGGGTTCTCAATGGAGAGGAAGAAGCGTATTATTCTTATCTGGGTGCTTCCATGACGACCTGCATACCAAATGGCTTGTACTTTGACCTGGGAGGAGGAAGTTTGGAATTAGTTTATTCTGAAGATTTTAATATAAAGAAGGCACAGGCCCTTCCATTAGGAGCGTTACGCCTATCGAGAACATTTGCTAATGAAGATGGTTCTTTCTCAAAAAAGGATTGCGATAATATGGACCAAAGAATTCTGGAGACACTTCCAACCAAAAAAAGCTATGGAATCGGAATAGATGCATTACTTGTAGGAGCTGGCGGAACATTACGGGCTCTCGGAAGATATGATCAAAAGCGGTCGGGATTTCCATTTGAAAAGATACATAATTACAGATTATCATCAAGCACTATTGAATCTCTCCGCAAGGAACTAAGTTCATTAAAGCCCGATGAAATTGCTAGTCGAGGGACATTTGATTCCACCAGAGTTGAAACAGTTGTTGCCGGCATCCATGTGATTGATGGTATTATGAAGAAATTTGACTTTGAAGAAATTGTTATAAGCCGTTATGGGATACGAGAAGGGATTCTTGCTTCATTTATTCAAAACCCTAACACACTCGAAAATCATAATATTGAAAGTCTAGGAAAACAGATTGTAAGAATACTTTCTTATCATTCCCACAAGCATGATATTTCAAATTTTGGGCTTGATGATATGACGCGTGATATGATCTATCATAGGCTATTGAAGGATAGGGAAGTTGAGATACTTTCATGTGCGCTTTATACTTTAGGAAAACTACCTGAATCAAACAAATACTATAGTCTTTTCTATCAAGTATTGGATGAGGATTACCCTCGTCTCACATACAGAGAACAAATCATACTAGCATTGTCTATAATTTACTCAAAGAAAATCAGAATCGGTGAAGAGCTCTTTTACAAATATAATAATTTGCTAAAACCACAGAATCTAAAATCCATCCAAAAGATAGCTGTATTACTCAACCTGGCGAGGATAATAATAAAGACAAGATCTCAGATAAGAATTAGATTGACAGACAATCAAAGCATGAATTTCACCATAATTCCTACACAGAAATCATTTCCGACTATTTTGTTAAAACAAGTAATTGAGAAAACCAGCAAGATATTTGATATTCCCGTACAATATCATATACCAAACCGAATCAATCGACTCAAGGGTTCAACTAGAAATATTATTTCAATAAAATCTCAGACTTGATAGTTATGTCATACAATATGAATGATATTACAAAAAGCATTCCCAGACAAGGTAAGCTTATAGTTGTTGAAGGTATAGATGGATCTGGAAAATCAACCCAACTTAGATTACTAGAGAAATGGCTTGTTTCTAGGAACATGCCAGTATTTTTTACGGAATGGAATTCATCAGAGACCGTAAAGCAGATTACTAAAAAGGGTAAGAAGAGTGGTCAATTGACCCCAATTACCTTCTCCTTATTACACGCAACCGACTTTGCAGATCGTTACGAAAGGAATATTCTGCCACTATTGCATGCTGGCTATATAGTACTAGCTGATAGATATGTCTACACTGCGTATGCTAGAGACATAGTCAGGGGATGCAATCCGAATTGGGTTAAAAAAATATATGAATTTGCAATAAAGCCTGAGATTGTATTCTATTTTAAGGTACCCATAGATATAGCAGTAGATAGAATACTCTCCGGTAGACCAAGACTAAAGTATTATGAGGCAGGTATGGATTTGAACTTGAGTAATGATCCTTATGAGAGTTACAGGATCTTCCAAAGTAGAATTATTGAACAATACGAATCCTTGTCGGTCTCCGAGAATTTCACCATCGTAGATGGCACGATGGAGATTGAAGAGTCGCAAAGATTTTTGAGATCAATGGTTATCAAGTTATTACCATTGAAATTTGCGAAAAAAAACAGGAGACCTAGAAGACAATGAATTATAGAACTATAAGATCCTTAAAAGGTAAGAAGCTGAGAAAAGCAATATTTTACGGACATGCTATTCCCTATTTGGAAGATATCGAAATTAAGGGGAGATTTATTGTAATAGAAGGTCCTGACGCTTCGGGCAGAAGTACACAAATTGAATTATTATCATCAAAACTTGAAGCTGACGGTCATGCAGTTTTAAACGCCGGGTTAAGACGTTCTGAATTAATAGGTCAAGGTATATTAGAAGCAAAAAGAAATTTTGTTCTAGGAAGAAAGACCATAAGTTTATTTTATGCGGCAGATTTTGCCGATCAATTAGAGAATAAAATCATTCCTGGATTAAGAGCTGGATACATTGTTCTTTCTGACAGATACATTTATACTCTTATGGCAAGGGAAGCCGTGCGAGGTATAAGTAGCTCATGGTCTAGAAATCTCTATGGTTTTGCTTTGAGACCAGATATAGTATTTTATCTAGATGTTGATCCAAATGAACTAGTGCATAGGGTATTCAAAAAGAATTCCTACTTGGATTATTATGAATCAGGTACTGATCTTAGACTATCAGATAACATGCTAGAATCATTCGTAATGTATCAAAAATTATTAAGAAAAGAATTTAAGCGAATGCAAAAACGATACAACATAATTTCAATAAATGGTAATAGATCAATAAGCGAAATAAACGAGGATCTTCAAGAAAGGATTGATGCCTATCTGCAAAATCTACAGAATTACTAATAGTGGAGTCTATTAAATCTCAAATAATCCGATATGTCCGGAAAATCATAAGGGTAGTGCAAATCTACTAATGGTAAATGGATGAGTTTTAACCCTTCAATTTTTTTCTACCTTAAACATAGTTGGATAATAATTAATTCTGAGGTAAATGTAAAATGTCTAGAAAGTAATTTATTCGTAAGTAGATTGATAGAAATTAATGGAATTATTTATTTTACGACATGGTGAGGCCGGACAAAGAACACTATCAAGCGACAGAATTCGCCCTTTGACCTCAGCTGGAAAATCTGAATTATTTGAAATTGCCAAAGCCTTAAAAACAGTTGGATTAAAATTTGATTTGGTTGTTACCAGTCCGCTTAAAAGGGCATACGACACAGCTATGATAATATCTGATGTCTTTAACATTGACAGTAAAGTTCATGTATGGAATGAGTTAGCTCCTGAGGGAAAAAAGACAGATGTATATCACAAGATTACGCAACTTCGAGAGGAATATTCAGTTTTGATTGTTGGACATCAACCATTGTTGGGCGAAATGGTTAACGACATCATTCATAAGTCAAAATCGAGCCCATGCAATTTTATCTTGAAGAAAGGCGGAATAGTGAGAATAAGACTCCTTAGAAAGAGTAACATACCTAAAGGGGAACTCAAATGGTTGTTAACCCCTAGAATATTAAAAAATATCTACAAAAAGAGTGCTAAGTGACTGACCAAAGAATAAATAGTTTGATAAATCATAGTTTCTAATGTCAAGTAAAAAATCAAAGAATAATTCGACTGATTCCAAAGAGGTTTCAACACGATTAGAAAACAAGAAATCTAATGGTACAATACTGGATTCTCCTTCAGATAAAGAATCAAAGCCCGAAATCAAATTTAAGAAAGGAAAAAAAATCTCAAAGTCAATTAAAAGAATTGAATCGGAAATATCACATATTCAAACTCAAATGAAAAAAATAGAAAATGATCTTAACACCATACTCAAATTCATAGAGACTGGAAAAAAGACATAGTACAAAAAATAGTGTGAATGTTCAACTTGCAACTGATGAATTCTATCTCTTTTTACTACCACTTTTAATAAAATGATTCAAACAATCATCGTTAAGGGACCTGCCTTCAAATCTATTTCATTCATCGGGTCTTAATTCCTTTGGACGCCATAGATTAAGCAATTCACCTTTCGTCTTAACGATTATCTGTCTCCATGATCTGATCGGCAGTCTTATGCACGCAACCGCACATGTAGGCATTGTAACGATTTCTCCTGTTAATACCTCGACTAGATGTTCTGAAATAGGATTGTGTCCAACTAACATTATTATGTCGTGTCTATCATCCTGATTTATCAATACATTAAGATACTCTGAATGTCCTGAACCGTAAAGAGTGGAATCAATCAATATTTCCTCTTCATATCTACAAGCCCTGGCAACTTTCTTTGCAGTAGATTGGGCTCTTACTGCTGAAGAGCTTATTATTAAATGCGGGACTATTCCTTCCTTCAATAGCTTCCTACCCATCCGAGGAGCATCTCGTTTACCTCTATTATTTAGAGGTCTATCATGATCTGATAATTCTGCAGATTCCCAACTTGATTTTGCGTGACGAAGTATTAGTAATAGCTTATTACTTTTATTCAAGGAAACTATGTATTAATCATGTTGAGGAAGTATAATAATTTTTTACTATAATTTCTTTGGTCAATATTCCAGCAGCTCTAATACTAATTTCAAAATTAGTGTTTCCCTTTGGATAACGTTTCTTTTATCAATATCTTTTGTATTAATGAGTAATCTTTCACATGAGCTAATTTGTTTTCTTACCATGTCTTTCAAGTCTCTATAAAAGGGTTGATCCAAATATTCTATACAATATGCCGGCTCTTCTGCTTTGCTCTCCATTTCTCTAGGAATTGATTTTAATAGACTCATTTTTTCCAATTCAGATGTTTTCATTTTCTAATCAGCGCCTCAAACAAAAATGATCTAAACAAATCTGGTTCTATTTTTTTTCTCAATGAAATTCTGCAGTAGTTATGGCTATGAACACAGTCCTCAATTCTATCACATTTACAACATATCCATGAAACATATTCCTGGCAAATATTACAGGTGGCGAAAGGAGTCAAACAAAAGCCACATCCTCTGCAAGATTCCCTATTAAACATACATTAGATGACACAAATCTGGTCTTATTAGAATTAGCGAAGGTGATCGTGTAGATCCTAATAGACTATATGAAATTTTCACGTATAAAATGGCAAACTTATCGATAAGTGATAAATTATTATTTACACTATATCTTTATGCTGTACTCTTATCATCAAAAACAATCAACTTTCAGTTTCTACATAATTGCCATCTTGATATGTTTTTTCTACATTCTGAGCTGCCTTAACATCGAGATTGGAAATTACATGTCCTAAACTCCAAGTATCATAATCCAATGTCAAAGAATTCCAAGTTGATGTCATATTTGGATGATGATTCAATTTTTGGGAAACGTCGGCTACTTTGTACATAAATTCAAATAAAGTGGGAAAATCAACAAAGTTGAAGGTCTTGTGCAACTTTCCGTCTAGTATAGTCCACCCTGGTAGATACTTTAATGCTTCATTTATCTCCTTTTCTGAGAGTTTAACATAACGAGGAATCGTTTCATTATGCACTGAGTCAAGAGCATCTTTAATGATTGAACCATTGGCAGAAGTAACCATTGTATTATTAGATACGGTTTCTTGAGTCTGTCCTAGCACTGGTGTATAACTTAACGTCACTATAATGAGTAACAATATATTTATCATTATAATATCCCACATCTTCACAATAATTACTATTCTGATGTGATATTTATTATTTCATAATGGGTCTGGTCAATATGTACCATTATAGATGTATCATTTCCCACCATTGTACTTCATGATGAATTGATAAATATTTATTGTAATGAAATAGTCTATCAGTGTAGTTGACCAGCGATGATACTAAAGTCCTCCTAGCACTTTCAATTTCGATTCTTCTCTCAACTATCTTTGGTATCTTGATCCCTTCTATAGGAGAGCTCTTTTCTCCATACATTCTGGTGATTCTCGGAATACTGTTATTTCTGAATCTTATCCAACTAGAATTCCAAGATCTTGTGTCAACTTTCAAGAAACCTAAATTGTTGTTTATTCTGTCAATTATGAAAGTGATTGTCATACCAGTAACAATGTATCTTGTTACTAGTCAGGTAAGTCCAAAACATGCACTTTCAGTACTTTTATTATCTGGAATTTCTACAGGACTTGGAGCTCCATTTGTTACCAATTATGTTGGAGGAAAACTTTCTATTATTGTAGGAATGGTAATTGTAACATCACTTGCCGTTCCATTCATATTACCTATGTTGGTATATGTACTTTTTAATACTGAATTCTCTATTCCGATTTTTGATATGATCTTGTTGCTCGTCGTATCTCTAGTTTTTCCTTTAGTAACCAGTGGATTCATAAAAAAATATTTACCCAAGTTAGCAACGGAAATTAAGAAGCGTTCATTGCCCTTATCAATTATTTTAATGAATATGATTAACTTTGCGATATTTTCAAACTTTTCAATTTATTTTTATTTTGAATCGTCTTTTGTTATTTTTACAACTGTAATTGCTATCCTATTGTTTGTAGTATTTGCGATTACAGGTTATTTCATGTTATATTTCATTAATCGAGACTCTTCAATAAGATACAAAATTTCAGGGCTTATTGTCATGAGCTATGTAAACAACATCCTGGTAACTGTTTTTGCACAACAATTTTTTGGTTCCCAAGTAGCAGCACTTGCTGCATTTTATAATATACCATACTACATGGGAATTATTTTGTTAAAGGTATTATTTTCAAGAAAGGTAAAGATTAGTAGTAATTGAGTAACGAAATTCCAAGATAAAATGGAATTCATATCATATCATATTAATAACCCAATTCAGACACCTCAATTACTTAATGGATAACCCTCAGAAATATTCGGTGTTCATTACAAGAAAAATACCAGAGCCAGGACCAACAATATTGAAAAAATATTTGCAAGTCAATATGAATCCTGAAGTGAACATACTTGATAGGGAAGTTTTGATCAAAAATGTCAAAAATGTGGACGCATTATTGTGCATGTTAGGTGATAATATTGACTCAAACGTAATGGATGCAGCAGGGTCCAATCTTAGAGTAATAAGTTGCTATAGCGTAGGATATGATCATGTCGATATTAAAGAGGCTGAAAAAAGAAAAATCAGAGTCACAAATACACCCAACGTTTTAGCTAACACCACTGCTGATCTCACATTTTCGCTGATTCTATCTGCGGCAAGAAATATTGTTAATGCAGACAGTCATGTACGAAAGGGAAATTGGACATTTGGATGGACGCCTGATCTCTTTCTTGGGTATGATGTATATGGCAGTACTTTGGGAATAATTGGTCTCGGAGAAATTGGAATGCTTGTAGCAAAACGGGCTAAAGGTTTTGGTATGGAGGTTCTTTACTATAGTAATAGCCGTAACCAGAAAATCGAATCAGATCTTTCCATTTCTTATGTTCCATTGGAAGAATTGTTACAACGCAGCGATTTTGTTTCCATTCATGTATCACTAAACAAATCAAGTTTTCATATGATCGATGAGTCAAAGATTAAGCTAATGAAAAAGACAGCCTTTCTCATAAATACCTCAAGGGGTAAAGTCGTAAATGAACAGCATTTGATCAAAGCGCTTAAAGATAAACAGATAGCTGGAGTTGGATTGGATGTGTATGAAGATGAACCAATTTCAACATCTAATCCATTGATCCACTTACCACAAACCGTGTTGTTACCACATATAGGTAGTGCTACTTTTAGGACACGATCCAAGATGGCAGAAGTTTCTGCCAACAACATTGTAAACTCTCTTATTGGAAAGGGAACAGTTTATAAAATAAAATAAGATAACCTTGTTAAGTCTAAGGGATTATTTAAGAACCCTTATGTTTTCTATAATCCACCTTTCTTTCATGCTCTTCTCTAACATGGTGCAGTCTATCCTTCTCATGAATAAACTCCTTTCTGCAATCATGGCATTTGACAATAGGATAATGGTGAATTTGTCTCATATGACTTATCAACTCTTCATGCGTATTGAATTTCAGCTGATCAATTTCACAAAGAAATTTTGAGCGGTGGAAAAACCCCATTACCATAATCTCAAATTTCAAGTAATAAAACTTTCTTGCATACCAGTAATTTTTATAATAGTTAAGGTAATTTTCAATCATGATAAGGCAAATTTCCATGGAAATGGTAGTAGTAATGACACTTCTAATCGCAATTACTACTTGTATATTGATTTACGCCAGTAATACCAATGATCACAATCTACATGCTCAAACCACTGCGGTTGATAACAAGACTTTGTTCGTTACTGGTTCTGCAACAACTCAAACAAAACCCGACAAGGTCACTGTATCACTAGGTGTAGAAACAACTAATGCCAAAGCGAAAACTGGATTGGCCACAAATTCTGAATTAATGAATAAGATTATCAATGCATTAAAAATAGCAGGAGTCAGTGAGAATGAAACAAGCACATCATCATTCACAATAACTCCAAATCGCGATTACACCATAGACAAAAACCAAGGTAAATTGGTTGGATTTACAGTTAGCAATTCAATACAGATAGATAGCTACAACGTTAATGACTCGTCAGAATGGATTGATATCTCGGTTTCTTCAGGTGCTAATAATGTTAACAACATATACTTTAGCGTGTCAGATAAGAAACTTGAAGGAATCAAGAACGAGTTATTAAAAGAAGCTATAGGTAATGCAAGAGAGAAAGCTGATATTGCAGCTTCGGCGTTAGGACTTAAAATTGATGGAATACAGACAGTAAATATTGATCAGGCCACCCCATTTTTTACCGGACCAACACCATATGCTGCTGAATCATCTAAAATTGATGGAGTTTCAGCACCAACTCCAATAATAGCCGGTGAACAACAGATATCAATGAGCGTTAGCATCATCTTTCTTTTGGGACAATAATTTATGATCACCTTTCTGATGAAAATGAAAGGCAAGAATGGAATCAAGCCTAAATATATATAGAATGCATTACAACTTTTATCTTAATTTAGGATGTCATATTATAAAGCTCCACGATTTCCGACCACTAATAAAATAAAAATTGCCGCAGCAGTTATCACTGTAATCGTCATCATAGTTGTGCTGGCCGAATCAATTGTAATTGTTGAAGCAGGTCATAGAGGAGTTGTCCTTTATCTGGGAGCAGTAGAAAATAGAGTATTAGGAGAAGGTGTACATTTCATTACGCCTTTTGTTGAACAGGTTGTGTCGATGGAGGTAAGAACTCAAAAATTCCAGGCAGAAGCGACAGCGGCTTCAAACGATCTGCAAGAAGTTCAGAGTGTTATTGCAGTAAACTACAGAATCGATCCACAACAGACGAATGAGATCTACCAAAAATTGGGTGTTAACTATCAAGATCGTGTAATATCCCCAACTATACAAGAATCGGTAAAGGCTAGTGTAGCCAAATTTAATGCTGAAGAATTAATCACAAAGAGAGAAACTGCAAAAAGCGTAATTGCTGATGCCATTAGAAGTACACTTTCGAGAGATAATATCGAGGTACAAAATGTCTTCATCACTGATTTTAAATTTTCAGATGCTTTTGCTACTCAAATAGAACAAAAAGTAGTAGCATTTCAAAAATTCCTTACTGAACAAAATAATCTAAGGGCTATTGAGGTAGTTGCAAATCAAACCGTAGCACAGGCTGAAGGAGCGGCAAGAGCAAATGCTGCCAAGGCAAGTGGTGAATCTGAAGCAATAAAGATTATCACTCTACAATTAAGAGAAAGCCCAGAATACCTTGAGTGGCAGGCCATTACAAAATGGAATGGACAAATGCCATATGCAGTCGGTAGCAGTGGGGTTCCATTCTTCCAGCTGCCCTTACCACAAGCACAAAACCAAACGCGATAATTCAAATTTTGTTTGGAAAATAATCATTTTGAAAAGCACATAATAGTATTCAGAACCAAATATGCAATATTTTAAAGCTAGCAGAATCAATTGACATTGTTTTTGCAATGAGTATTGATATGATACATTATAGTAATTTGAAATGTAATAATTTAGCACATCCGACTAATATTCCACTGATGGGCCATTACCGATTAATGAAAACCGAAACAACCAGTGGAAGTATGATTGGATACCTTAAGTAATATTGGTAGTAACAATATAAAATGATATAACACTATCTAAACAAATTATGATATTATCATCTACCCGATTGTTGGAACATTCTATTTTTGTATAAAGGCATCCATACCTGAAAGTATGTAAGTCAGAAACAGGATGAAGACTGCAATAAAACCCATTGTTCCAAATCCAGTTGCAAACTCGAAGACCTGGTTCGTTGTTACCATTCAGCATTCTTACTTCTATCTTTTATTTATCGATTTACAGTAAGTTACTATAAGAGTGACCAAAACATTTGGATGATACGTTACGGGTGTCTAAAATTCTTTGGAATTTAAAAGGTGGGATATCTTGGCATTGAAGATATTACCATCTGGTGGAACCCTTGTAGAACCGTAAAGTGAATGCGTTGCTTCATTGTTATAAAATAATCGCATATGACAAATTATATGTTTAAATTCTCATACTTATATTCTTGCAAATTTCTACAATCAAGAGCAAAAATATACGAATATGTATCTAGCGCCGGAATAAATTCACATTTAGATTAGCGAAGGCTAAAACTAAACACACTACAGTTGAATTGGATGTCAGCAATGACATTCTATGTTGTCACCGAAACATTGGATGTATATGCTCCAAGCAGTAGGAGATGGTCAGTAACTACATCTATGGAATTATCACTGGTTAAGATTCTTGATGAAATGGATAATATGCAACATTTTTCATGCACAGTAAGGTCATTTTGAAGAAATTTTACCCTCATGATATATTATAAATTGTTTTTTCGAACTTCCGATATACAATAGATAGTATTTATAGTAATTATGTTATCTTATTTTAATGTCACAACAGCACAAATTAACTATTATGGCAATA
>Ga0193737_1000081_pt1 | contig 13442 bp, 9 predicted proteins | sample L2m2metaG_FD_165510 | JGI IMG/M metagenome (GOLD analysis project Ga0193737, IMG submission 165510) | Soil microbial communities from a riparian zone of the East river system, Colorado, United States - L2m2 | ecosystem: Environmental > Terrestrial > Soil > Riparian zone | place: USA: East River... | reverse complement strand
CATTAGCATCATTAGCATCATTGTTATTGTTTTGCTCATTAGCCTTGTCTTCTTGTTCTTGATGCTGTTGTTCTTGTTGTTCTAAGAGTTTCTTTTCTTCTTTCTTGCTGGTATCATCATTAGCATCATTAGCATCATTGTTATTGTTTTGCTCATTAGCCTTGTCTTCTTGTTCTTGATGCTGTTGTTCTTGTTGTTCTAAGAGTTTCTTTTCTTCTTTCTTGCTGGTATCATCATTAGCATCATTAGCATCATTGTTATCATTGGTAGCTGTTTCTTCCTTATTGTCTAAAGGATTACACAGAGGTATTCCTAGATTGTTGAAAACATTACTTTTGCACAGGTTGTTTTTCAGTTCCTCAAGATTGGGATTAGAAGTAATGCTCGATATTCCGACGTCTCGCTCTTTATCCTTGATAGGTATTTTCTCATATCTATCTAATTGTTCAAAAGAACCCTTGTTTAGTAGAGAGTTGGCCAATAAATGATTTTGATTTATTATCAAATTTGATGAAAAAACGAGTAATATTGCTACAAAACCTATAATATAGCCCATATTTCTAAATTTATTAATTGACAAGATAATTACGACTTTGATTTATGTTGACTTAATAAATATTTTCTGACTTCCGCTTCTATTAAAAATTACTGTAACAAAGTATTTTTAAAAAATTAGAGGCGAGACAATTATAGGATTCAATTGACTAAATGGGACATTATTTGTGGTGTACCGGGTCTCAAATATGGAAGAAAAAATACTACTAGATGCAACGAGGTATAGACAATTTCACTAGACAACATAAATGACATAAAATACTGATATTTGATGTAATGTTTCTGATAAGAAAAAATATTTTCATCCTTTATTATCTTTTTGGGTATCATCGTATTCAGGTAGAAAACTCCCAGATTCTGGCTTGAATTTTCCTTCATCTTTTACTTCACCTAACAAATCGAATGGGCTCTTGCTACCAGAATGTAACTCTTTCAAGGAACCTTCGTGTTTTGATACGTCTTTTTCAAGTTGTAATAACGCAAATACATCTTTGTTTTTATCAGATACTCCACTACTAGTTGAATTACTTTGATCGCCTGCATCTGCAAAAGTGACTTGCGTTAAAGTAGCAGAGAGTGTAATCATAAACGCTAGTAATATAATTTGTAATGCCATTATCAATTGTCTATATTCTACATCTAAGTTATATAATATTTTCCTTTAAGAATCTCCTTGTCCTTAAATCAAGGAATATGACACGATTTGAGATTTAAACAGATATTTAAATTCATCAAAACTTGATTCCGAATAATAAGATAGACTTTTGTTCAGAAAAATATCATGTGAGGTCCATTAAGCTTAGATATAAAATTAGATTTTGATCCTTTTATTCTACAGTTTCGGTGTGAGATAAAAACCCCATAGTTCATTGTATAATACAGGTAAACGTGAAAAAGAGACTTGGTCAAAAAATCTAAAGATACTGGATTAAGTTAGAACTGTTAATCCATCCCATATCTTGAATAAACTTGCCAAATTTTGGATAAGGAAACTCAAACTTGACAAACATCCAGAAGGTGGATATTATGCCAACACATACAGATCTGATAGGAACGTTAACTTACCCGGATATACTGGTCATAGGTCTACATGCACAGTGATTTATTATCTATTAACTGGAAAACAATTTGCCTCATTTCATATTATGAAGTCAGATGAAATTTGGCATTTCTACTCAGGCAGTAGTTTGACACTTCATATAATAGACGCAAAAGGCAAATTGAAAAAATCTTTTCTAGGTCCAAAATTTGATGCCGGAGAGCAGTTCCAAGTAACAGTAAAGTCAGATTGTTGGTTTGCAGCATCCGTGAATAAAAAGGAATCATATTCACTAGTAGGATGTACCGTCTCTCCTGGCTTTGACTACAAAGACTGGAAAATAGGTAACAGAAAAAAACTGACCGAAATATATCCACAACATAAGGATATTGTTGAAAGATTTACTAAATCTCCATGATTTAGAATTCAGGAATCCTTCGACTTAGAATTACAAATACTTTCTCATCCATTATGTGTGAGAAGATTCCATTTCATTCTTTTTCACTCCAGTCCAATTTCAAATTACCCATCAAATTTGATTGGTTATTGTTAGCGGGATGTGACTTAGTCTCGAACTCGCATAATTTATGGTAGCTCTGTATCAAGCATTCCTTGTTTATACTAAAGATGAGCTATGTGTGTATATGAAATTCTATTCTAAAGATTGCCTCAATTGGTTGCTGATGCTAGGAAATCATAACCACTTTTTTCATCTTGAACGTCTCCAGATGGAAGATTTTCTACATCAGTATTGGCTGCAGGTTTATCATCAGTAACAGGAGTGACAGCAGGTTTATCATCAGTAGCAGGTTTATCATCAGTAGCAGGTTTATCATCAGTAACAGGAGTAGCAGCAGGTTTATCATCAGTAACAGGAGTGGCAGCAGGTTTATCATCAGTAACAGGAGTGGCAGCAGGTTTATCATCAGTAACAGGAGTGGCAGCAGGTTTATCATTACCATCAATATCACAGCCAATACTAGAAATAAGATTCGTGCATTGTGGAGAACCACCCGTAGACTCCAAATTGTTATTCAATTCGTTGTTACTGTCCTTAACTTTGACAACATTATTTTGGTAATTGCTAATTGGTGGTTCCAAAAGGTTTTGTGGTTTGTCCATTTTGAAAGACACTGTTTTCATTTCCTTAGGATAACCATTAGATGAAACATCAAGAACTACTTGATAGCTATTCCCACCACTTGTAGGAGGAGTATCCCATGAATAAGATACAGCTCCAAGATCATCGCTTGTAGCCGAAAACTTCTTTCCTCCAATCTTCCCCATCACATTTGCACCTGATACTGCATCTTTAGTATTGGCGTCCAAGACCTTTACGTTAATATCCTGTTCTTCTCCGGGTATTACGGGATCTTTTGAAAGGCTGGCTTCAACTAACAACTGCCTTTGAACTTGAAAACTTCCTGTAAGTGAGGCCGGTACATAGCCATTGGCTGATGCAGAAACGAGTACATCGTAGTTACCAGATAGAGTATCAGAAGTGATGTTCCATGTACGAGAATATGCACCTGATATGTCTGAAGTCCCGTTGTATTCATTTTTTTCTCCAATTTGTGCCATTACGTTTGCCCCTGACACTAATTCTTTAGTATTGGCGTCTACAACCTTTACGTCAATGGCTTGTTGGTCGCCAGGCATAACGAGGTGCTTTAATAAACTTGCTTCAACTAACAACTGTCTTTGAATTTGGAAACTCCCTGCTAGTGAAGCAGGTTCATAGCCATTAGCTGATGCAGAAACCAGTACGTCGTACTTACCAGATGGAATATCTGAATTCAAATTCCACGACTGGGTATACATACCAGATGTATCTGAAGTACCATTATATTCGTTTAATATTTTCGTACCTTGCATGATTTTAACACCAATATTCGCTGCTGCGACCTGCTGTGAATTTGAACCTGAAATCTTTATAGTAAAGTTTTGAATTTCTCCAGGAACTAATACCTCCTTGGATAGTTCCATGTTTGCAAAAAGTTTCGAAGGTGCTAGTGTCGTTTCATTACTGGATATAACAGACATATTTGCTGAAGGTTTAGTCGATATGGTATTTATTTGTGGGAGAATTCCAAGTGGGTCATGAAACACCAGGTTCGATGATAGATTTGAGTCATTAGTAACTACGCCTGATACATTGATACTGTGCCATTTTGTGGCTACTTTGGAATTTTCTAGACATTCGAGCTTTGACGTCAAATCATTCAGACCCTTTTCTATTGTGTGATATGAATCAGAATATGTGTATGTCCATGATGAATAATCATCTTCCCCGTAAGGTCCAGTAGCCCTGGCTTTTTGGAATGGTTTTTGATTATTCCAATCTACTGTAACAGAACAATCGGATTTTTCGTTATCTGTCGAAATACCAAAAATGGTAAGATTTCCGATAGGAATTTGCTTTCCACTACCCGGCGACAATATTTTTACACCCGCTGCAGAAGCAACTACATTTGTTGCATTAGACTTATCAGTATTTTCTGCAACCGCCAATGTTTGTGCTTTAGCTTTGTTTTCTGTTTGCGGATTAGTACTGTCATATTGTGGTAAAATCTTACTCTTGATGGGAATGAAACCAATGTCCATATATCCATTAATGTAATTTATCTTTGATACTTCTAATCCGTATACGTTAAAGTTAACAATCGCCGATAGGAAAATCGATACGGAGAATAATATTATTAAATAATAATTCACAAAATCTTATCTAATTTAATTTTTATAAGTATTGTCAGCCTATCATCACTTAAAAATGACAATATCATTTTTTAACTAATTGAATACTTTTCTTTTTTCTCATAAATTCACATAGAGGAAGGATCATTTAATCTTATGAAACATTGTTGTATAAATTCAATCGATTTTAATCCATTAAGAAATCCTTTACTGCTTTATTAAACAGCTGGGGTTTCTCTACATGAGGTCTGTGGCCGCAGTTTTCAAATATGATAATTCTTGAATCACCATGTTCCAAGAATGTGCGGATAAATTTTACCGGTATTATTCTATCATTTTTACCCCAAATTAGTAATATCTTTGTGTTAATTTTCTCAAGTTTACTATTGTATCTTGCAGCTTTTGCACTGCCTTTTAGTGCGGAAATAAATGCGTACTTTGCACCTGGTAACGATATTCTTTTGTATAGCGCTTCAGCATAAGTGTGGGTAACCATAGAATTATCGATGGAGGATAGTATTTCTCTTACCTCAAGTGCTGACTTGGCGCGTACGATTTTAACATATCTTTTCAATGCGGAAGTACCTTTAAACGATTTTGGGAGTGAACCAGCAGGACTAATTAAAACTACTTTGTCAACTAATTTCGGATTTCTAATGGCTAACTCAATAACTATGTGGCCACCTAAGGAAGAACCAATTAAAAAGGGGCGTGTTATTTTTAATTTTTTAATGAATTTTTTTAGAAAATTCACGTAGAAATCAATAGTATAATCAATCCTGGGTTTATCACTCAACCCAAAGCCAGGAAGATCCAAAGCGATTACTCTGTATCTAGCTGAAAAAGATTCAATATTGTTAGTCCAACTTTCTAAGGAACCTCCTAAGCCATGAATAAGCAAAACAGGTGACCCCCTTTGATTATTATCAACGTATCTTATTAGTAAGGTACCAATTGTTGTGAACCTAGTACAAGATTTGATCAAAGTTGTCAAATTTTATTTTTTAGTTAAAAAATCTTCGATATCTGTCGAAAGGTTTGGTAGGAGCGATAGCGAGCAATTTATTTTTGAATTTAAAAGTTTACGGAATTAAATTCTAGCTTATCCAATCAGATCGAACAAATGCACGCGATCGGCAATTTTGTCCTCTAATTTTTCTATTTTCTGTTCTATTTTAGTATCAATAGACTTGTGCAGATGATTGAATTTAAGTCCGAAAATTGAATTGCCCTCGTCATCAAAATTTGATATGGAATTATCAGATCCCGGAGTGTTGGTTGTGTGATCATAATTATTGCTTGATTCTTGATCTTCTCCTAGGTCAGGTTCATATGTAAAGAAGGTGTTAGTATTACTATCAACTCCTGATTGGTCTGTGCCTTCAGAAATTTCTGATCCACTCATAGGGGAAGTATTTGCTTCTGTTTGACCTTCTTGTTGTGATCCCAAGGTAGTAAAAGTACCAGTGTTGGTATTGTCAATTGCTTTTGAATTATAGCCATCTTCTGACTCAAAGGTACCAGTGCTACCTAAGTTTGTTCCGTCAGAACCTTCGGAAGAAGATGACTTTGTTGATTTTTCATTTGAGTCTGAATATAGTGGGAGAATTTTGTAAGTACCGTTGTTGCTTTTGTTATTCTCTACTGGTAATATATTGTCAGTTTCATTATCTGTATCTTCATTGGTTTGTTGAGGAGTACTGTCGGTACTGTTACTTTTTATAGGTAATATATTTGTGGATTCAGTATCTGTATCAACATTTGTGGATTCAGTATCTGTATCAACATTTGTGGCTTCAGTATCTGTATCAACATTTGTGGCTTCAGTATCTGTATCAACATTTGTGGATTCAGTATCTGTATCAACATTTGTGGCTTCAGAATCTGTATTTGAGATATTTTCTTTGTTAGTTTGTTGAACTGCATTGTTAAGATCGTTGTTATTGTCATTGTTACTTGTTACAGGTAATATATTGTTAGATTCAGGAACTATATCTCCCTTAGTTTGTTGAATAGTATCATTTGAATTTTTATTCATCGCTTGTGTTCCAGTAACATTAATAGAATAGGACTTTGAGGTGGCATTCTGACCACTGTCATAACATGTTATTTTTGAAGTTAGTTCATTCTGACCTTCAACTATATTGTGATAATTGCTAGTATATGTAAAACTCCATTTCGAAAAATCAGAGATGCCCTTAGGGCCATTAGCAGAAACATTCTGCATTGGTTTTAGATCGTTCCAGTCAGCATAAACCTGACATTTAGTAGTATCATCATCTGAGGAAGTACCGTATATAGTCAGATCACCGGCGGGCAAATTGGTTGAATCTACTGGGGTGTCTATTTTTACAGTTACACCAGTACCAGAAGGGATTTGTGCGAGTGCAGTGTTACATACCACACCTGATATCATGAATATCCCAAAAAGTAAAAGAATTCCAAAATTGACTTTAATTTTCATACAGTTGTAAGGTAAAAAAAATGATTAATATGAATTTTCAAAAATTTTTCGATATGGGGATTAGATAAGAAAGTTACTTAAAACACCACCTAGTGATTCAATAATAAGAATCCTAGTCTAGTCGATGATTTAATTCATAGCGCATGAGATGAGAGGATTAATGTTTTTTGTAATACCTTGACTTTGACTGACGATTCTTTGTAAACACGATGTTGTATGTCTGCTCGATTAGCAGTTCGTCTAATTTTCCTACACCTGAGAGTATCCAATTTAGATAAAGTCTATAAAACAGCGTCTCTTGCTTGTATCTTAATTATACATTTTGGCGAATAGCAATTTCTCTATTTTGTTTTATCTCAAATAGTAAACGTTAATAAATAATTCAATCCAGTTATTTCCTGAAGTCTCTACTTGCAAATCTCATCTCTACAATATAGTTGCTTAATCTCCTTCATTGTATTTATTGGCTCTACATTCATTGTTTTGACTAGTCAAAATATCAATGTATTTGGCCAAATGGACAAGGATCTTGAACTGCCGATGGTTAACGATACGCAGTTACAGATTAAAGAATACTCATCTGGGTTTAAGTTCCCAACTGGAATGAATTTTCTAGGACCTGATGATATCTTGGTTATAGAGAAGAATACAGGAATAGTAAAGGAAATAAAAAACGGTACTGTAGTTGGAACCGTTTTGGACGTCAACGTGGCAAATGTAAGTGAGAGAGGAATGTTAGGAATTGCAATTTCAGATAAACCTAGGTATGTATTCTTGTTCTACACCGAAACTAAGAATCTTGACGGAGGCGAGGTTCTTGGAAATCGCCTTTATAGATATGAGTACGATAATGGTAAGTTGGTAAATCCAAAATTGCTCCTGGATCTTCCTACGATACCCGGACCTTCCCATAATGGCGGAGTGTTAAAGATAGGCACGGATAAGAAGAGTGTATATCTTGTCATTGGTAACTTAAACTATGTTCAAAATCAATCTTTTATTACTAAAGCTCAGAACAACAAGGATGGCCCTCCACCAGATGGAAGAGGGGGCATACTTAGAATTACATTTGATGGTGGCGTTGTAGATAGTAAAGGAATTCTAGGAGACGAAGACCCATTAAACAAGTATTATGCGTATGGGTTACGAAATAGCTTTGGTATTGGATTTGACTCGTTAACAGGAAATCTCTGGGAAACCGAAAATGGTCGCAGCACTGATGATGAAATTAATCTTGCATTGCCTGGATTTAATAGCGGGTGGAAAGAGGTAATCGGATTTTCTAAGGATACACCTGAATTTAATCCAGAAAACATGGAAACTTTTGGAGGAAAGGGCACATACAGGGATCCCGAGTTTATATGGATAGACACTATAGCTCCTACTTCTGTCTTATTCATGCATACTGACAATCTGGGAGCAAAATACAAAGATAACCTATTTGTAGGCAGTGTCAAGAATGGCACCATTTTCAATTTTTCGCTGGACAAGACTAGAACACACCTAGTTCTCTCTGGTCCGTTGAGTGACAAGAAAGCAGACACTAATAGTGAAACTGGCAGTATAACATTCGGGAGAAATTTTGGAATAATCACAGATCTCGAATTAGGGCCTGATGGCAACCTCTACGTTCTAGCAAACTATAAGCACGATGGAACAATATTTAAGATATCAGCCAAAAATAGTACTAGTTAATTCTTTTTATAATCCTCCCATTAGGTAACATATACTTTATCTCAGGAAATATATGCTGGTTCTATATGTTTTTCAAAACAATACAAAATAGCATCTCTACTACCGACAAATAACATCCCATCTGCAATGCATGGAGAAGAATCAATACTGCCCATCGTGGGAAATTTCCACTCCTGGTTTCCAGTATAGAAATTTATGCCATAAATATATGAATCCAAACCACCAAAAAACAATACTTTATCATGTTCACTGCTGGCAGGGGAAGACCAGATTTTTCCACCCGTTTCAAATTCCCATAGTTTAGAACCTGTCAAATCGAAGCAATAAAGTCTACAATCAGAAGCTCCAATTATGATTCTGTCTTTTACCAAAAGGGGAGATGATAAAACTGGTTTTTCTATAGTTTTATACCAATTGATAGCACCGTTAAAATTGTCTAAACAGTATATTCCACCATTATATGTGCCAATAAAAATTAAATTTTCAGATAGACAAGGAGAAGAAGATCTTATTTTACCATTTAATTTTGATTTCCATTTTAGCGATCCGTCTGAATCAACAGAGTATATGAACCCATCATCTGATCCAAAATATATGATACCATTATGGCAAGAAGGAGAAGACCAAATTTGACCCTTTGTCTCATAGTTCCAGATTATTTCTCCAGTTGAATCGATACAATACAAATTATGATCCATGGACCCCAAGACTATTTTCTTTCCTATAGGACATGGTGAAGAAAAAAAGTCTCCCCCGGCATGATGCTCCCAGATCATACTGCCATCATCTTTATCAAGTGCAAAAATAATATTATCTTGTGGAGTATCACCATGTATCCAGTTACCAAATGTAGCACATACTATCATATTACCCAAAATTAACGGCGATGAAACCATGGGAATTCCAATATTATGATGCCATCTAATCTCTCTCTTTGATATATCCAAACAAAAGATACGTCCGGTCAATGTAAGAATGTATAGAAATCCTTCTTCATAAACAGGAGAGGACACCATCGGACCAAGCTCTATTGTCCAGTAAAGCGAGGGTTTGGTCACAGATTTAGTTCCTATTGATCCCGTTCTTCTCATATTACCCCTAAACATATCCCATGAGTCATTGAATTCAATTGACATATACTATCTTTCTCAAAAATATCAACAAATCATTTATCATGCTCAAATACAGTCGGAAACATACATAGCGATTTATTCTTTGCAACAGTTACCCATAGGAATATCATAACCATGTGGACAGTACCTAGGGTGTTTTAATAGGGTACATAAAGCATCGGTAAATATATCCTTCATATGATGTTCAATTCCACACACCATCTCTTCATCGATTTCAATTTTTAAGGCTTCCTTCATCATGACCTCCAAAAGCCTCGTATTCCTAATCATTCGTTCTCCTATTTCTTCTCCTTCAGCTGTCAAATTCATTTCAGCATTACCTTTCTCATAGTCAACTAGATTTGCACCATTCAGCTTGTGAAGCATCTGGACAACAGATGGTTGTCTTACATTCAAAATCTTAGCAATAGAACTAACTTTTACTTTTTCATTTTTCTCACGCATGTGCCAAATGGCCTTTAGGTACATTTCAATATGTTCGGATTCAGCAGTTCCCAGATAAAGTTCTTCATCAGAATTCATGTTGACGATCCCAAATATTTAACATAGTCTTAATCACAATATAGTTATTAGTTTTACGCCTTATTATTTTTCTTGAGTGCATGCAGGGTTGACTATTTTGTTCCCAAAATTAGATATAAAACAAATCATCGTTTTTCCCCATCCTTCAAATTAGCCATAGATTTTCTAGACGTTTCAGCCAACTTCTTTCTACGTGGTTGCATTATTAATATATAAAGAGATCCTACAAGATAAACGGATAAAAGTAATATCTGAGCAATAGTTGTTTCTAATGTGGGATGAATACCTGTCATTGTTGCCAAGTTAATCTCTAAACGTGGGATAATTCCAAATAAGTGTGTTGTTGAAATATAACCAATTTCTTGAAACTCTCTTATTGCATTTCCGATGAAAGCGATTGACATGTAAGCTCCTATCCCCATAGTTAGGCCAAATAAAACACGCAGTGGTAACTTTTTGCCGAGCTTTCTAATGATGAATACAACACTCAATATCACAGCCAGTCCTAACACTAGTCCCAAGAATACAAAGATCTCCATATTTTTGGCAAATGACAACATGGCCTGAAAAAATAATACAGTTTCAAACCCCTCTCTATAGACTGTAAAAAACGATAACATTGAGAAGACCATTACGCTTCCCGTTGTAGTTGCCTGCCAAACTTTTGCCTTTACAAATTCAATCCATTTTTTAGTTTCAACCTTATTTAGTATCCAGAAACTTACCCAGAATAGTACTGCAACAGCTGAAATTCCCGCTATTGCCTCAATTAGCTCTTTACTTGCACCGGTGATGTCTATAACAAACTGAGCGATAAACCACGTAATGACTGTTGCAATAATAGAGATCACAATTCCTAGGTAGACATGCTTCTTATAATGTGAATTTCGTGACGCTTCAAGATAAGTAAGGATAGCACCTATTATAAGTGCCGATTCAAGCCCTTCTCTGAATATTATAGAAAATGAAGTGGTAAATGCAAGTGAGGGTGCCAATGTTCCTGTTCCTGTGACCAATCTTTCAGATTCATCTAGTCCGCTTCTAATTTCTACAACTTTGGCTTCAACTGTTGGATAAGGCTGATGTTGTTGGATTAAATTACGGAGTTCTGCAAATTTTATTTCCATGTCAAGTGTGTAGTCAGGATTTATCGGCCTAAGCGGGACTTCAATTCCTTCATAACTGTCCAGATAAGCTGATCTGGCTGTCATAAATGCTTCGTCACTTTTTCCTTCCTTGTACTTTTGAAGTAGTTCAACCAATTTGATCCTTATAATATCAATATCCATCCTTACTCCTGTTTTCTCAGAGTCCGAACTTTCGCCAAAACCTTTTTTTATTCCAGAGTAAGTACCAAATCCCTTACTTAGTTCGGTAATATCACTTAGATTATTTAATTGAGTATTCTCTCTCAAAGGAACTAAATATTCTGCTGTATCACTTGTTTCGAGGTTTTCATAATCAATATTCAATAAGTTTGCGGCCCTTGAAAGATTTGTAGTGATATTGTTCAAAAGGATAATCGCTTCTGATTGCTGGCCATTTTTTAATAATTCTCGGAGTTGCTCTCTCATCATTAGTTCCAAGTTTTTCATAAGTATTGGATCAACTTTTTCAAGTGGAGCTTCGACATACTCAAAATTATCCAGGTATGCTGTAGTTGCATACTTTTCGGCTGAAGAATAATCAGAGTCGTTTCTTATGGCTGAGTCGACATCCGATAATAAATTCTTAATATTCGCAAAATATGGCCGTAAAGAATCATTGGACTGAGAATTGGATTCATTTTCAGCCAAATTGGTTTGCAATGCCCTAATGAGTACAGTTATGCTTTGAATATCTGATTTAGAAAGTAAGGAATTTTTCAGGTCACCGAAAAAGGACTCTAATTCTTTTTGTTTAGAATCATCAAACGCATTAGAGATATTTTTGTACAACATATGGGAGATATCAACCATCCCTATGGCGTTTTCATAATCGACTAAACTCGAAGGATTCTTAGAGTTACCAAAATCAGATAGTTGATAGAATTTTGAGGTGTCGTTTAACAAAACAATAATAGTTGATGAAATGGTTGAATTGTAACCAGAACTATTTGGATCCAGTATAGCTGAATTAATACCATTCAAGATATCCTTAATTTGAATGATCTTAGTTCCAATTTCCGACACCTGAGATGATGATCTTACCATTATAGGTAAATCAATTAGAAATGATTCCAATCTGTCAGTTGAGTTTTGATCTATCTCTTTTAGTTTGTCTTTAATTGATGGAAATATTATTGAATGTGAAATATAGGCGTGTTCAAAAGCTCTTGTGGTATCTTGATTTGTAAGACTAGTTTGAACCAAGTTCATTTGTTCCAGAATTCGTTGTAGGTTCACTGTCACTAAAACTAGGTCGCTGGAGCTAAGTTCGATATTCTGTGCTCCATATACGGAGCTCGAAAAGAGACTTGGGACGAGGTAAAATATCCATACGCATAATGAAATTTTTTTCTTATTAACATTCCAATAGAAAATTTTCATTCATTTTTTCTACCTCGTATAATGAGTTTTAATGGAATAACTTTTTTTCAGTGGCATAAAACAATTAGGCTTACCTAAGTAAATTAATGCAATATAAATCTTGATAATCGCAAAATGTAAAAATGTAAAAATAATTATGAATATCACACAAGAAAAGGAAAACAGAACCTTAGTTAGTTTATCTACAACAAGCGAGTTAATGCGTTTAGCTTGTTGATCCCTGTTTGATTTTTTTGAGGCTTTCAATCTTTTCAAGTGTGAAATTTCTTAATCTATGGACTAGAGTTTTGATTGTGTGTACTCCAGGAATAGCAAAATGTCTGGCTACTATAACGTGGCATTTGAGCTCATATAGCATATTTAGAAAATGAGGATCGTTAAACAAGCTAAACTTTGAAATAGTTGCACTCGTTATGACAACGTCGGGTTGAAAATTACCCAAAGAAGACAAAATTGTATCTGCTGCTTCGTTACTATATCGCATATCGTTATCTGATAGTGTAATCTCATTAAATTCAATACCGACCTGCTCAAGATATTCCTTTTGTTTTAGTGTGTCTGTTATTCTTACAATTTTTTCTTGTTCGCCATCATTTTTGGTATTGATATATAACACATTAATTTTGAACTGCCCCGAACGTTCTAACCAGCTTGTTGCCTTCAGAACGACCTCGGAATGATCTCCCCCATCATATAGAACGACCAAATTTTTCTTATCTTTACGGCCTTTTTTCCGGTCTGGTTCAAAGGTTAGCTCTTCGTTCCCTTCTGACAAAATTGCTAGAACATCGCATGTTAGTATTGTTTGAAAT
>Ga0193737_1000080_pt1 | contig 13732 bp, 14 predicted proteins | sample L2m2metaG_FD_165510 | JGI IMG/M metagenome (GOLD analysis project Ga0193737, IMG submission 165510) | Soil microbial communities from a riparian zone of the East river system, Colorado, United States - L2m2 | ecosystem: Environmental > Terrestrial > Soil > Riparian zone | place: USA: East River... | reverse complement strand
ATCGTATATTGTTTCTATTGTCAGTGAGGATGAGAGAATTGCCGCCTCAGGACTGACAAACGTCTCAAGAAATATTGCACAAACGGTATCTCCATCAGTAATAGGATATATCTTTCAGTCCTTTTTATCACTCGCAGGACCATTTGTGCTGGGTGGTCTCATCAAGATTATCTATGATTTGGCATTGTATTTTAATTTCAGAAATATAAAGTCAAAAGAGTAATACAAGGTTTAGGCTTAGATGATTAATGTTATTAATGCCTAACTTTGATGCCTACCTCGCGCGGCAAAATGCAGAATGTATTTTAGTACTGTGACTCTTTATTCTTGGACACCCGGTCAGTGCGATGATTTGGAGTTGATTAATAAAAAGATTCACTAATAAGTACTCTCTATTTAGTGATATACATGTCCGAGGATAAGCTATTTCAATTATCAAAACACAAGTACATTAACATTGAAACCTATAGGAAGAATGGTGCTGGAGTAAGAACTCCCGTTTGGTTTGTGGTTAATCAAGGGTTGATCTATTTTAGGTCCGATGCCAAGTCAGGGAAGGTCAAAAGGATTAGGAATAATCCGCATGTTAAGATTGCTCCCTGCAATATTGGCGGAAATGTGGAGGGCGATTGGTATGATGGAAAAGCAAAATTTTCCGATTCGGCTGAGTCGACAATAGCGTATTCCCTGATTAACAAAAAATATGGTTTACTAACGACTTTCATTAGACTATTCAACAAGATTAGGAGTACCAAACCTTTAGTCATATCGCTAACACTAGAATAAGTTTGCAAAATATGTACTTGATTGACTATCATTATAATCGGTTAGCAGAATTTAGTGCAAAAATATATGCCAAGAATATTTGAAATTTTATCAGAAATGGTTGATATTAGTAGGAATCAGGTTGAACTTACTACCATTTTTAAATATCATATTATTTAATATTACATATGAGAAAAACTGGAAAAGAAATCGACGTCACTCAAAGTTCTAATGATACTAGCGCCGAGAGCCGCTCGATTAGACTGGTGACAAAGAGTAACGAAACTTCAGAAGGTGATGGTTTTATAGTACACAGGTCATTCCCTTCACAGTCCATCCGGAATTTAGACCCTTTTTTACTTTTAGATGAGATGGGTCCACTAGATCTGTTACCATATGAGACTAGAGGTTTTCCGGAACATCCCCATAGAGGTTTTGTGACTGTTACATATATGCTCGAAGGAAGATTTGAACACAAAGATTCACAGGGAAATTCCGGAAAGCTAGGACCTGGTGACGTGCAATGGATGACAGCAGGTTCTGGATTGGTTCATTCAGAAATGCCTGAAAAAGAGTTTGCCAAGAATGGAGGAAGGTTACATGGATTCCAATTATGGATAAATCTTCGCAAAATTGACAAGTGGATCAAACCTGATTACCAGGATGTTCCTTCCGCAAAAATCCCTCTAATCAGAACACCAGATGGTAAAGTATCAGTTAGAGTTATCGCAGGAAATTATCATGATACAAAAGCGGTAATTAACACTTTAACTCCTATTTTGTATTTGCATTTTACTCTACAACCAGATTCAGAGGTTGTTCAGCCAGTTCCTGAAAATTTTAACGCCTTTGCGTATGTTATTAGTGGCAATGGTCTTTTTGGTAAAGATAAGACACCGGTCCAAGAAAAGAACTTGATAGTATTCAAAAATGACGGCGAATATATTTCCATCGGATCTGATAATAAAAATCCCTTGGATGTATTGCTTGTTGCTGGAATGCCTTTCAATGAACCGGTAGTACAGTATGGACCATTTGTTATGAACACTAAGGAAGAGATAGATAAAACTTTGGAAGATTATCGGAATGGTAAAATAGGAAAGATTGAATTCTAAACTACAGGGACGCTTGTATTTTAGTTTCTTATTTTGTTCTCTTTTTTGTCGATGTGATTCTGTAATATTCTGAACACGTATTTATAATCCCGTCCCGCTCTGGCCCTCCCCTCCTAATAGAATCTCTTCTTATTATATAGTTCAGAATTAGTAGCTATGAGATTATGCAGGGTCTAACTATTCATCAGTGTATGAAAAAATCCACAATAGAGAATTACAACGACAAGCTAATTTTGTGTCGCAGTACTCGTGATAAATTTGTGTCTAAACTAATTATAATAAAATGATATCTGGTTGGTTATTTGATGCATATGCTTTAAATGGTAGCATGATTTTCTGGATAAAAAAAGATAATTCATCTACAACTATAAGAGTGGAAGATAAAAGCTGGAATCATAAAATCTATGTTGCTTCTGAAAAATCTTTATTAAAATCTGTCATTGAGAATAATGAAATACTTTCGATGGTAAAAGAATATCATTTTATCTCGAAATATGAATTGATAACAGATACGAAGAAATCCCAAGTTCTTGAACTGGAGTTAAAAGATCCTACCTACTCGTTAAAATTAGCAAAAAAAATTGAGAAAATGGGAAGATTTGGGCAAAGCCGACTATATAATGTAGACATATTACCAGAACAATCCTATTTTTATGAACATGATGTTTTTCCCCTCATGAAATGTAAAGTTAATGTATCTAATTCAACACTCAATTGGATAGATAATGAAGATGATGTGTGGTCTACAGAATATGAGTTACCATTATTTAATAACATACACCTAAAAGTATATCCAAAAACAAAGGAAGGAATGATACCTAGATTTACAGATGTAATTGCATTAGTATCTATACAAAAGGGTGACACAAGTAAAGACACTATTTACATTCAGGGTTCTGAAATAGATATTTTATATCAACTTGTTAAAGAAGTAGAAAAAATTAATCCCGACTTTATTCTCACAGAATATGGCGATTCGTTTACATTTCCTTATCTGACACATAGATCGGAAATCAATCAGGTAGATTTAATCCTAGATAGAGAGGGCATACCTTTATGCAAACCTAAGAAAGATGGGACATCATATTTCTCTTATGGCAGGATGTATTTCAAACCATCAGCTACAAAGTTACTTGGAAGGATACATATTGACACAGATAATTCATTTGTTCTAAATGAATCTGGTCTTCAAGGATTGTACGAACTTGCCAGAATTTGTAGATTGCCATTACATTCAGCATCCAGAGCTTCTATTGGAAAGTGTATGAGTAGTCTACAATTCTATAATGCCATGAGAAACAATATACTTATTCCATGGAAGCCCACATTGGCAGAACATCCAAAGTCACTTGGAGATCTTTTAATTGCCGATCGCGGTGGTTTGATATTTGAACCAATTATGGGCGCACATGAAAAAGTTGCTGAACTTGATTTTGTTTCTCTCTACCCTACTATAATGTTTAAAAAAAATATATCTGCTGAGACTGTAATTTGTAATTGTTGTTCTCATTCTAAGTTACGTGTTCCAGAATTACTAAATTATCATATATGTGAAAAAAGAAGAGGGATAGTCCCTTTATCATTAGAAATATTACTTAAAAAGAGAGCACATTATAAAGACAAGAGAAATTCAACCACAGATCCCGAATTAAAAAAGATTTATGATGCGAGACAAACTGCTCTCAAATGGGTTTTAGTTACAAGTTTTGGCTATCTAGGTTTTAATAATGCCAAATTTGGTAGAATAGATGCTCATATTGCAGTATGCGCTTTTGATAGACAGATTTTATTACAAACAGTAAGGATAGCAGAATCACAGGAATTTAAAATCCTTCACGCCATAGTAGACTCCATATGGGTACAAAAGAAAAATGTTGTAAACAATGATTATAAAAGTTTAAAAACTGAAATAGAAAACAAGACAGGATTTCCAATTTCATTCGAAGGTATATACAAGTGGATTGTATTTGTTCCTTCAAAGAGTAATACTATTCTGCCAGTTTCTAATCGTTACTTTGGTGTCTTTGAAGATGGAACTGTGAAAATGAGGGGGATTGAAGCAAGAAGACACGATACTGCCGAATTCTTTTCAAATGTTCAACAAGGAATCTTGAACATAATGTCAGAAGCTAATTCAATTAAAGAAGTCAGAGATTTGATGCCAAAAGTCAGAAAGTTTTTTCAAATGCATCTAGAACTTTTAAGATATAAGAAGGTTCCCATAAATGATTTGGTTCTAACAAAGAGGATATCTAAAGATGTAGATGAGTATAAAAAAAGAAATACGGTGGAACTGGATGCATTACTCCAATTAAAGCATGCAGGCAAATCGCTTAAATCAGGACAGATTTTGAAATATGTATTAACAGATTTTTATCGGAAAAATTCGAGAAAAAGAAGCGTCCCGGTTGAATTGATAAATTCAAAGACCGTGTATGATGCAAAAAGATATTCTGAATTATTGGTAGAAACCTGTAATTCTGTCACAGAACCATTTGGACTAAAGTTGACAAATGAACTATAATTTACATTAGATTATGTATCAGATTTGTTTACTTTTAGTACCAATATCTAGAACGATTATTTCCATCTGTCAGTTTTTGCAAGAGGGTAGGTGGAGCAACTCTAAGCGCAGCAGTAGCAGCATATATTAAAGAAAATTTATTATTACAACCAGTATAACTAACAATCAAAATATCTTAAAATATTGCTCATTTTAATTACCAAGTTGTATTTTATTTTCTTCTTTTCTTGGCCCATTTCACTTTCAATTGATCCAAAAGTTCAAAGTTTTCATAAATAAATGGTCTTGTTTCTCTCATTCCTTCTATTATTGATTTTGCCCTCTGCCAAAAAGGACTTGGGTTAAAGACATCAAAATAAAGATTAGTGTCAATCATTTGTCTTTTTACCAAAGTACCTGACAGCTCAAAAAAACCACAAACACGAGTAAAATGGCATCTCTCCCTAGATGTACCCTGATATTTTTGTTTATATTCTTCGTAGCTTTTTGCACTAAAATCTTCCAAAAACCAAAGAATAGAATCTCTGTTTCGATCATAAATCTCGTAGAGTGAAAATAGGGTATCTACGTCTCTACCTGCCAACAGTACTTAATAGGAAATAATGAATTAAAATATTTCTCATTACTTGTATACGAATACTTTTCATCCGACTCAAACTATGAAAGTTTTGAGTGCGAGCCACTACTACGTCTTACTCACGTACTTGAGAAAGCAAGACTGGCCATTAATTTATTATTGATTATATCAAATGAAGCTGGCTTTTAAGATCCTTTGCGCGGTTTCTAATTGTTACTTCTGTTACTCCTGCTGCTTCTGCAATGTCAATCTGTCTTATTGTTTTCCCATCCATTTGAAGTGATACATATAATACCGCTCCGGCAAATCCCATGGGATCCTTTCCGGCAGAAAATTCTTGCTCGAGAACCTTTTTCATAAGGTCTCTAGCATGTCTTATTGTCCTTTCACTCAACTCAATCTTATTTGCTATCTTGTCTATACATTGGAAACAATTTACCTGTGGTATTTTTCTCTCCAGGTGAAATACAATTTCCCTGTAAATTTTTGCAATACTCTTCCTTCTTAAATTACTGGTTTCTGCAAGCTCATCAATTGTTCTTGACACACCCAGTTCTCTACATGTTATATAAAGACATGCCACCAAGACAGCGTTTATAGTTCTACCTCTTATCAATCCAGCTTCCTGGACCTTTCTATATGTATATGCAGTTTTTTCAACTACGGAAGGTGTAAGGCCCAACTTATCCTTCAATCTGTTCAATAATAAGAAGGCAGATGTAAAATTACGAGAAGAGCTCTCGCGATACATAGTCCTTGAATCCCATATCCTTAGTCTATTCATTCTAGCTTGCATACCTGAATCAATGTATTGGCCGGTAGAATCTTTGTTTGTTTTGCCAATGACTGTTGATAGATTCATATCATGAACTGCAAGAGAAAAAGGCATTCCAGTCCTACTCTTATCAGTTTCGCCATCCTTGAAGTTCGTCCACTCTTTACCAATTTCTTCTATACTATCCCGAATTACTGTTCCGCAGTTACTACACACCAGTTCTCCAGATACTGTATCTGTGACCATCTTATTTTCTTCAATATTGCACGTCGAACACGTAATTAGCCTTGACATTATAACGGTTAAGTATTTATATATACGTCGATCAAGTATTTAAAGATTTTGATCTGCATGAATTACTTTAAATCGCATTCACACTAATGTCAGGGTTCCCGCAATTAGTTCATCGATTGCAGATTTTAATATCAGTTATGATACTTTTATTGAGGTCTTAATATTCAAACCTAGTCACCATGACATAAAAAGTCAATTAATTTAAAATGATTTAGAAACTTGTATCCCTTTTATAATATATTGTATATATAATGGTAGAGGTACGATGAAGGTCAAATCAAGTTCAAAGTTGATGCAATATCAGCTATTTGAACAAAATACACAGGATATATCAGTTACAGATAATCTTGATAATGAAATAGAATGTCCAAGATGCCATGATGTTATGACTTTATTCTCTGGTTTTGATTTTCTGTACTATCAGTGCGAAGAGTGTCATTTACCACTGTATACTTCATCCAATCAGTTTGTTAAACTATGATTACGAATTAGTGTAATTCAACTAGTAATTCTTAGCTCCCATTTCAGAATCTAAAAATTTCCAAATTTAAGGAATCTTGCGTTACTTAGAACATTTATTTTAAAGTAACACAATATTATCTTTGTTTAAATGTTTGGAGTAGAGAAAACTGTAACTTATTTGCTCATTGTTGGATTGTTCGCTGTAATATATCAAAGTACTTCTTGCTGTGCTGTTGTTTATTCTCAGGAAGCCGTCTTGAAATACACAAAACAAATAGGAACGAAGGGCATTGAACAAGGACAGTTTAACACTCCGCATAGTCTGGCAGTTGATAATATTGGTAACATTTACGTAGGGGATACCGGGAACAAACGAATTCAAAAATTCTCTCCAAATGGTACATTCATTTTGAGTTGGGGTTCTGAAGGAAGTAATGATGGACAATTTTCGGGTTTGCATGATGTTGCAGTTGATCCTGAAGGGAAGTTCGTGTATACTGTGGAGCTCAAAAATCATCGAGTGCAAAAATTTCATTCTACTGGAGGCTTTATTACAAAATGGGGATATAACGGGACAGGTGGTCGCGACTTGATGAGGGCGCCGCACCAAATAGCGATAAATTCTGTTAGCAATGTCTACCTGACCGATCCAAACGGGAACCAGATTCTAAAGTATTATGATAATGGTACCTTTATAGGAACCATTGGATCAGCAGGTACGGATCCGGGAAAATTTAATGCACCTCATGGAATAGCAATCGATGCTAAAGATAATTATTACGTTACTGATATGAAGAATTATAGAATTCAGGTTTTTGATAATAAAGATTCATTTGTAAGACAGTGGGGGTCTTCAGGCATAGAAGCAGATCAATTATCTGAAACTGTTCCAGGTATCGCGATTGATAACAATAATCATTTGTATGTCGTAGATAAAATAAAATCCAAAGTTCAAATGTATGACAACAAGGGCAACTATTTATCCAATTGGGGATCTGATGGCAACGGTCCTCAACAACTACACAAGCCAGAGGATATTGCTGTCGATAATCAAGGCGATATTTACATCACTGACACAAGGAATTCTAGAGTTCAAGTGTTACATGTAGAATAACAAGACATTTTGCGGTTTTTTAAATTAGAGGAATTTGTCGTTTCGTTTTAACAAAGAAGTAGGAATTATATCGAATTGTTTTGCTTCACTTGAAGACGACTCTTTGGCCATCCCTGATTTTGTTCAAAACATCCTGTTCTTCGTTATTATACGCAATAATTTTTCCCACTATATTTACAGGAGAATAAGCCAGTATTTCTCCGGCCTTACTAATAGGAGTTGGTCCAAAAAAGAGACATATGGCTTTCCCTTCGGGCCAATATGCAACATCGAACAACTTTACATTTATTTTAGCATTTTCGGGTTCTTCTGAAATTTTAGTCTTTTCTGTATATAGCTCATCACCCCATCTATGGATGCTAACTTCAATAGGTAGATTTTCAAGTAGTGTCTCAACGGTTTTTGGGGAATGCGTATCATCCAATTCTACCGAAATCTCTTTTTTAATATCCTGAAAAATGACTCGAATTTGTTTTTTCATTGTTTCTACAGAACTTGCATATATATTAAATTCTCTTCTGGTCGACAACCCTTGACCGATGCCATGGTCTTGTTCTAACCTTCTGATTGCAATCTTTACAGCGCAAGACTAATTTTGGATATTTCAATTCGCAAGTAGAACAATAATTAAAAAAGTTGTAATCGATTCTGCTAGGAATCGGTTTTCTCTGAACTTTCCTTCCCTTAGGCTTTACCGGATTTGCGGTTAAACATTTATCGTTCTGAGAAACTGCAAGTCTCGGATCATAAAATGAACCATCCAATAGTTTTGAATTGGAGTTGGAGTCAGTCTTTACATCCTGAGATAATTCGTTACTTTTGAATAATACCATTCAAAGTCCCCTCATAACATAAAACAAGAAAAATAATTTTGTTTGACTAGTATGACTAGTCAATTTTTATTTCTTTGGATTTTGATTTTATAGATTTTTTCAGCTGTATTCTTAATTCGAGTATTCCGTTGATGTAACTAGCCTTTGTAGAGTCAGCGTCTAATTCTTTATTTACTGGAAGCTCTGTATGATATTTCTTGTTACCTTTTTCCGCGTGTATCGTTACCAATGCTTCATCCATAGTTACCTTTACATCCTCTTTGGTTATTCCAGGCATCTCAGCAGTAATGATCATTACATTGTCTTTTTCGTTGATTGACGTATCTACAAGTGGCTGACGGATGGCATTTTGTTCCACCAGTCCTTTCGTTGATGGCCTTACATTACCAAATTCTCTTATGTGAGGTTTCCCCTCTGGTCCAATCGTAATTTGATATCCATAGTAGTACGGTAACGTCTCTGATGCTGTGGCACCAGATTCTCCTACTGTCCTGAATACCCTGTTCAGCATGTCTTCGGCCTCTGAAAATTCTCTGTCTATCTGTTCAAAAAATCTATCTCCAAATCCCCAAGGATCTTTCCACAATCTAGCTTTTCACCTTACATTATGTAATAGCTATTACAATATATATATATTTCTTCGATAAATAAAACCCTTGTGACTTAACTTCAATAAATAATGATTATCAATACATCCAAATTCAATTGGATGTTAGTGTGAATCATTATTCAATGGAAAACATTTCCAAAATTCTTTTATATATGCTTCGAGAATTCGAATCCAGAATTTGTTTGCTTCTTACATTTAGGGTCATAGCAATTTTAATTGGTTTTTCAACAATATTCCTAGTCATCACTTCTAATTTCATTATAAATCACGAAGGCGGTGTCTTCGCAAAGCCCGGAAAGGATAATCCTGGAAAAGGACATGGAAAAAATAAGAATAGTGATTCAGGAGGTGATCGGCCAAAAGACGGGCCAAAAGACGGGCCAAAAGACGGGCCAAAAGATGAACCAAAAGCTGAGCAAAATAAGATACAGGTCGAAACAGACATTTACAAAGGTTTTGCTTTTGATATTGACGATAATAACGTTAGTAAAAGCTTTAATTTAGCTGCGGTTGGAGATTTTGGATGTTCAAGTAACGCTGAAAAAACAGTTGACAATATTCAAAAAAATGAACCTGAATTGGTATTACCATTAGGAGACCTTTCATATCAAAAAAGTGCCAACTGCTGGTTTGATATGATGACACCACTTAAAAATAAAATATTCACAACACTAGGGTACCACGATGTCAATGATGGACAAGCAAAAATAGATCAATATTATAAAAGCTTTCAGTTAGATAAACCGTACGATTCATTCGATTATGGAAAAGTACATTTTATAGTAATGGCTTCAGAATCAAAATTTGAAAAAGGTTCTGAGCAGTATAACTTTGTAGTGCAGGATCTTGAAGAGACATCAAAAAACAAAGATATCAATTGGGTGATAGTAACCAGCTATGGACCATTTTACACATCCCCATCTAAGCATACAGCGGAAAAGGATCTAAGGGATGTCTATCATCCACTGTTTGAAAAATATAATGTTGATTTAGTTTTGCAGGCACATAATCACAACTATCAGAGAACGTTTCCAATATCATATAACGTCGGCGATAGTTCCAAACCAACAGTAACCAATCAATTTACTACGGATTATAATAGTCAAACAGATGGCATAGTTTTTGCAATAGTAGGCACAGGTGGAGAAGGTTTCTATCCTTTAGATGGTCAAGCATCTTACACTGCCACTCAATTTGATAGATTTGGATTTCTAAATATAGACATTAGTAATGGGAATCCGCATACCAAATTGACAGGAACATTTTATGACAACAAGGGTGACGAAGTAAGAGACCAGTTTACAATTGAAAAGGAAATAAAAAATAAGTAATGCAAATAGTAGAGTTCTAATTTAAGGGAAAGATTTTTCATCTCAATTATAAAGGGCCGAGCGCAGTAGGTAACCATTCACCTACAAAAGTAGTGATGATCCAAATGGCGACGGCAACTATCAGTGATTTTAGCCAGCCCATTCGATAGATTGTTTTTAAAGCCAACAGCCAGGCTATTCCTCCCAGCACCACCGAAAGAAAACCATTTCCTAGGACAATATATGCAATAAAGTACACTATTGAACCAATAATTGCAGCAAAAAAGGCCATTTTCAGGCTTCTTCTTTGTCTCATGAAAAATGTAACTACGTAAATTACGACAGTAGAAATTAGTAGTCCGACAAGGAAATGAATGATTGAAGCAGAATCAAGGTTCTCAAATGCCATAGGTACGTCAGATTGTGTATGTTGACTTAAATAAATGGTTGGCGGTCGGTCGAACCCATTTAACCGATTTATACTTTGTAAACCAATTAATGACATGAACAAGTCTAAATCAAAGACAGTCAATATTATAGACATAGACACAGGAATTTCCCGTGAGAATTTACAAAAAATTGCCAATATCCTGAATGATGATTTGGCAGATGAGTACGTACTTTTGACAAAAACGAGGGATTACCATTGGAACGTAGAGGACCCAAGATTCAACGATTTACACAAATTTTTTGAAGAACAATATGAACTTATAGATGCAGCTATCGATGAAATCGCTGAAAGAGTAAGGGCTTTGGGAAGCAAGACAAGAGCTACATTAAAAGAATTCATCAATTCGTCTCAAATACAAGAAGACATAGGTTCATTCCCCAATGCAGATACAATGCTATCGAATCTTTTGTCTGACCATGAAACTATAATAAAGACACTTAGGAAAAACATCAAGGAATGTCAAGAGTTAAATGACGAGGGAACAGCTAACTTTCTAACAGATAAAATGGAACAACATGAAAAAATGGCGTGGATGTTGAGATCGTTTATAGTCTGAGCTTTGATATTCTTGGCAGTAACTGAATTTTTAAACTTTTTTTTGAACTAATACCTACCTACTTCCAACTATACATATTGCTTCATTAGCTAGTTTAATTCGTCCTGTATCTTTGTCAACAAATCGTTGTTTTACCTGATCAGTAACAGCATTCCATATCTCTTGTTTTCTATCTTCAGTCTCGTTGGCTAACATTATTCGAACTGGAGCTGCGATGTCCTGATTGAATTCTGTGTACTCCTCAGCTGAATTAAATTCAAATACTACCCTAATATTTTCACTTTTTATATCTACAAATCCCGCTTTTTCTAAAGATTTCTTTAGGGCATCTATGTCAGCCAAGCTAAATGGACCAGGAATTCCCTGACCGAGTAGGGGGGCCTGAAGTTCCTGTCTAGCAATGTTAATAGGCATACTAATCAACGGAACTTTTGACGGTTCCGACCAAACAGCAGCTGCCAACTTACCTCCAGGGACCAATAAGCCTAGCATATTACTCAATGCGCGATCTAAATTTGGCAGAAACATAAGTCCCCATCTACAAATAATTGAATTAAAAGCTTGATTTGTTCCAAGCTCAAGTCTTTCAGCATCACTCTGTTTAAAATCCATTATTTCATTCAAACTCAGGGATCTTGCTCTCTCTTCTGCAATCTCCAACATCTCTGAAGAAATATCTGTAGCGGTAACATGACCACTTTTGCCTACAATTTTTGCCGCACTGATAGCTGGTTCGCCAATGCCAGTTGCTACATCTAATACCTTGTCTCCTGATTCCACATTTGCCAATTCAATTAGTCTGTCGCTAACTTTTTGTGCTCCATTTTCAAAAGTTTTCCACCATTTTTGCCATCCCCTAGCTACACTATCCCAGCTTTGTCGTTGATTTAACTTGAACTCATTAGGATCAAAATTAGAATTGCTCATAACTAGTACTCGACGCACGAACCTTAATTAAAATTACGTTGGTACTATTCCGAATACGGATTATTCAATCAAATCAGATTCAATCATATCATGTGAAAAAGCTCTTCACAGCAATCATATAAGTCGAGTTGCTGAATTATGATGGAGTTCCTTTCACGATCTTTAAATAAATCCTATTTCGCTAAGATTCTATATGCTTTTGACAAGAACAAGTAAAATTCTAACGGCTCCAATTATCGTAACGTTAGTTATAATGGTACTATATCCTGGTCAAATCCAAGCTCAGTCAGTGTCAGTTACCCCTAAAGTGGTTCATTCAGGCGGTGGAAACGCTACATCACCTATCATAAATTTCATACCCCAGCAGATAGGAATCAAGGCTGGTGAGAGTATTATTTGGGATAATCCAACACCCGTAGCTGAACCACATTCTGTAACATTTATGAAAGAAAAGAAATTTTTTGCGGATTTTGTAGCTCCATTTATTGTTACAAATTCAACCGAATTTCAGTCACCTCAACAAGGTTCTAATACTGAACCAATCATTGTACCATCTCAATCGGCAGATTCAAAAGTGGTCTTGACAGTAAACGCAAGAGCATTCAACCCTGTGACTATTGATTCAAAAGGTAACGTAACATATCTACCCCCTAATTCTCAATATAGTATGGATGGTACTGAGAGCTATATTAATTCCGGCTGGCTCTGGCCAAATGAATTAGCTCCTCCTGGAGGACCAGCGATAAATAACTTTACAATGACTTTTGAAAAAGCAGGAACATATAGTTATGTTTGTAACATACACCCTTGGATGACAGGATTAGTAACTGTAAATTAAATAGCTTACATTGATTTACTCAAGCATTCATCGAAAGCTTGACGATATGCAAACTAACTTGTAATTAGAGACCTGAAACTATGTACTCTATCCGATACTGCTGACATTGGATATTAGAGAAAAAAAATAAAAGTAATAGTAAAAAGAATTCAAAGACTCTTTTTCTCTCTTATCACTGTCTATTTCAAGGGAGCGAACGGATCCTTCTCATTGGTATTAATGTTCGTTCCTTTATCGCTGTCTGTGTCAGTGTCAGGGTCCACAAATTCATTATTATCCGTTTTCTCAGTGTTCCCTTTTTGTTGGTCAGAGCCTCCAACAGGTGGTTTGTCATTTGTGAGTTTACCCTGGTCAGAGGATTCTGATTTATCTTGACCATTTTGAGATATCGGTTTGTCATCTGTTGGTGGATCATTACTAAGTTTTGTTGTCATTGCTGGCTTGTTGATGTTATTGTTGTCGTTATTGTTGTCAGCTTGTTCTATTTTTTCTTCGGATAGAAGCATAGATTTCTCGTCTTTTGGTGGATCATTACTAAGTTTTGTTGTCATGGCTGGTTTGTCCTCTTGTACTTTTTCATC
>Ga0193737_1000077_pt1 | contig 14065 bp, 13 predicted proteins | sample L2m2metaG_FD_165510 | JGI IMG/M metagenome (GOLD analysis project Ga0193737, IMG submission 165510) | Soil microbial communities from a riparian zone of the East river system, Colorado, United States - L2m2 | ecosystem: Environmental > Terrestrial > Soil > Riparian zone | place: USA: East River... | reverse complement strand
GCTCTTGGCTACGGAGATGCCGGGGTTGCACGGGCCATAACGGAAGCGTTGAGCACAGGGCTCATTCACACCTCGAATCTTTACCGGACATCGCCGGGGGAGCTACTGGCGACCAAACTTGTCGATCGTTCCTTTGCCTCCAGGGTCTTCTTTTGTAACTCGGGTGCCGAGGCGAACGAAGGTGCGTTCAAGTTTGCGAGGCGGTGGGCGCGTCAGGGGGGCTCCAATGCGAAGGTAGAGATCGTCGCACTTCGTGGAAGCTTTCATGGCCGGCTCTTCGCATCTCTGGCCGCGACAGATCGTCCATCGTATCGCGCGCCGTTCCGTCCACTGGCGGGCGGTATCTCCATTTGCGAGCGGGATCTTGGCGACCTCGAGACTGCTCTCGATGAGGAAACGGTCGCGGCGGTAATCGTTGAGCCGATTCAGGGTGAAGGGGGAGTCCGTGTTCTCGATTCGGATTTCCTGCAAGCTCTACGCAAGCTGACGGCGAAAAGGGAAATCGCTCTCATCTTCGACGAGATCCAGTGCGGCCTCGGACGCACCGGACGCCTCTTCGCGTACGAGAACAGTGGCGTCGTTCCCGATATGCTCACTCTTGCCAAGCCTTTGGCGGGTGGCCTGCCAATGGGAGCCGTTCTCGTATCGGAAGAAATCGGCGCGGCCATCAAACCGGGTGATCATGGTACGACATTCGGAGGCGGTCCACTGGTGGCGGCAGTCGCGGCGCACGTGCTCGATCGGCTATCCGACCCGTCGTTGCTGGAGGGCGTTCGTGAAAATGGGGCGTGGCTGGGAGAGCAGCTCGCCGCCATCGCTCGTCGCTCCGGAAAAGTACGCGCGATCCGTGGGACTGGGTTCATCTGGGGGCTCGACGTCGTCGAGTCCGCCAATGACATCGTCAAGCGCGGTTGGGAGGAAGGTTTGCTGGTGCTGACCGCTGGCGAACACACGCTCCGGATCCTTCCTCCACTCGTAATGGATCGAGCTGCACTCGCGCGTGGAGTTTCCATCCTCGAGAAGATCATAAGTCAATAACGATCGGAGTCGCCAATTTCGCCATCTCCGGTTAACATTGCGGAGACATTTTCCTCAGAGATGTATGGCATCGACGAGTCTCTCCTCCGGTCGGCTCCTCGCACTTCTCGTTGCCGTTGTCGCGTGCGTGCCTGCGCAGGCTAACACGAGCCAATCGTCGACGGGATCAGTGCAGGCGCAGCTCTACCCGGTCTCGGATACGATGGAGGCGCGTCGGGTCTTCGTAGAAAACATCGACGCGATCCACAAGCGCGACCGAGCGCGCTATCTCGCGACGTATCTCCAGACGGATGGTCTCGCCCGTAACGGGCCCGCGGGATTGGAGCTGGGATACGACGGATGGAGCGCACGCCGGGACTCTACCTGGCCAGACACACTCGTTGCGCGCAATCTGCGAGTGCACCCGCTTGCCCCCGGCGTCGTCTATGGGACCTACTGTTACACCGTTACTCAAAAGGACACGACATCCAGCGGCGTCTCAGAGAGAGTGTTCGTGAAGACCCCCAACGGCTGGAGAATCGCGGTCACCACCGCGTTCGGCCTCCCGCCGGGCGCTCCGCCGCAGTGTAAGTAGTCGACGAAAAAAATCTCAAGGAGCACGATGGTCCCGCATGCGATCGGGTAAGACCCCCCTTCACTCCGTCTGGAAAGCTTTCGACGAAGCCCAATTCGGCCAGAAGAACATCCTCAATCTGCGGGAGTCGCTGCCTACGGCCGCCGACGCGCGATTCCGCACCGAGGCGTGGCTGCGGGAGCGTCAGGTCAGCGGAGCGGGAGAAGTTCTGGTGATAACAGGTCGCGGCAATCAGAGTCCCAATGGAATTTCACCGGTTCGTGAGGCGATCGTCTCGCTGCTGCCGTTGCTTCGGCGGCGCGGCATCGTGAGCGAGTGGAGAGAACACTCGCCCGGATCGTTCGTCGTCAAGCTGGGATCGATCACGTCCCTCCTGGACGCGCCGCACCGCAAGCGCGACGAGAAGTCCACCAGCAAACCGTCAAACCCGAAATCCCTCGAAGGTCTGGAGAACTCCACTCTTCTCCTTCTCCGCAGACTCGCTGTTCGCTCCCTCGAGTCTCTCGGAATCCGCGAGCCCGCGCCGTTCGTCGAAGCAGAAATGCTCTCGAAGTTCAATTCGCTCGCAGGGGGCGTTACCCCCGGGCCAGAAGGTGAAGCAAGGCTTCGCGACGCAATTTCAGCTGCACTCGACCATCTCGACGGGTAAATCCTCGTCAGGACAAATCGAACCAACACGGGAGCCCGCACCGAATGAATAGATATCTCGCCCTATCACTGGTCGTTGCATTCGGAACTCCCCTCCGCGCGCAGACGACTCCAGGCTACTCGCCGCCAGCGGCGGCGATCGAGCGAGCAATCGAGGCCGATGCAATCGCTCGAGCCTCGGCGGCGAGCGCGTCGAGGCATTCGAAGCTGCTCTCTCTTCAGCCGCACATGGCCGGAACGGCCGCTCAAGCTCGAACTCGCGACTATGTGATCGAGCAGATGAAATCCTGGGGGCTGGAGACAGAGGTGCGTGGGTACAGCATCTGGATGCCGCACCCGCTGAGGACCCGTGTATGGCGAATCGCGCCTAATCCGCTCGAGCTCAAGCTGGAGGAAGGCGCGATCCGGGCGGATTCCACTTCATTCTCGTTCCCACAGGTAATGGCCTTCAATGGCTACGGCGCAGCGGGCGATGTGCGCGGGGAAGTCGTGTACGTGAACTACGGATTGATCGAGGACTACGCGCAGCTCGATTCGATGGGCGTGTCGGTGAAGGGAAGGATTGCGATCGCGCGATACGGGAGATCATTCCGTGGCATCAAAGCGCGCGAAGCCGAGAAGCACGGAGCCGTCGGACTGATCATTTACAGCGATCCCGCCGACGACGGATATGTGCGGGGCGATGTGTATCCGGAAGGACCGATGCGTCCCTCGAACGGAGTTCAGCGGGGGAGCGTCATGAACGCGAATGGTGACCCCAGCACACCGGGATATCCAAGCTCTGCGAATGCACGGCGAATTCCGGTGGCGGATATGGATGTCCCCCGCATTCCAGTCGTTCCAGTGTCGTACGGAAATGCCTCCGAGCTGTTGCGCGGACTGACCGGAAAATCGATCCCGCAGTCGTGGCAGGGCGCGCTTCCTTTCCGGTACCACGTCGGACCGGGTCCCGTGCAGGCGAGGATTGCGGTGGCGACCGACGCCGCGACGAATCCCTACAAGCAGATCTGGAACACGTTCGGCACAATTCGCGGCGGCGAGTTTCCTGACGAGATCGTGTTCATCGGCGCTCACCGCGACGCCTGGGGCCCGGGCGCCGCCGACAACATCAGCGGAACAGTGAGCGTCCTCGAAGCGGCTCGCGCGATCTCGGAACAGGTTAAGGCGGGCAAGAGGCCGAAGCGAACCATCGTGTTCGCGACCTGGGATGCGGAAGAATGGGGATTGATCGGTTCGACAGAATTCGTCGAAGAAGACTCGCTGCGATTGACGAGGAGCGCTGTTGCCTACCTGAATCAGGATGCAGTCGCAACGGGCCCGAACTTTGGAGGGGGCGGGTCGCCTTCGCTGCGCGCGTTGCTGCGCGATGTCACGAGAGGCGTGCCACATCCGGGCGGTGACGGCAGCGTGTACGATGTCTGGAGAAAGCGGGCAAATCTCGCCGCGGACACGCTCGAGCCACCGATGGGAGATCCCGGCGGAGGCTCTGATTTCGCCGGGTTCTACAACCATCTCGGCATACCGATCGCCGATTGGGGATTCGGTGGACCAGGCGGTGTCTACCACTCGGCTTACGACTCGTACCACTGGATGTCGAAGTTTGGTGATCCCACCTTCGAGTTTCACGCCGCCAACGCGCAGATTGGCGCGGCAGCACTCCTGCGGATCGCCAACGCAGAAATCCTCCCGTACGACTACGTGGAGTATGCGCGGACGATGCGACGCTTCGCTTCACAGGTCGAGCGCAGCATTACCGACAAGCGTTGGAAACTGTCCGGTGCCGTACTGAATGCCGCGGTAGGAAGGATGGAGCGCGCTGCAGTGGCGTTCACGCAGGCACGCGACCGCGCACTCGTGGCTCAGCTATCACCCGCGATCGCGATGAAGGTTAACGCCACGCTGCTCGGGGTCGAACGCCAGCTGACGAGACCGCAGGGCCTGGTGACGCGGCCCTGGTTCCGGAATCTCATTTATGCGGCGGATGAGAACAATGGATACTCGACCATGGTGCTACCTTCGGTGAACGAAGCAATCCGTGTCGGGAATGAGGCTGCTGTCGAACGAGAAATGGCTGATCTCGTGCAGCGCTTTGACTCGGCAACACGCGTGCTCGAACTGGCAACTGGATTGCTGAAGTAAATCAGGAATGCGCGCGCGTGGGTCACTTTGTTTCGGGCCCGGACATTGCGATGTAGTCTTGCACGGCGAGATCAGGAATAACGAGAGCCAGATGAAAACTGCGGGAGGAGGAATGCGGCGCTCGCGCCTCACTCCAGAAGAAGTAGCCCCGATCGGCGCGTATGGCGCGCGAGCCACCTGGCCCACGGGATTCCAACTTTATCAACGCGGCGCCGTGGCCGATGGTGTCTTCATCGTTCTCGACGGGCACGTAGTACTTCGCAACAAGATCAAAGTAGGACGCGGCTTCGTTCCCGTCATCGCGACCGCTGGTCAGACATTCGGTAGCGAAGGTCTCTCTCCCAACAGCCACTACGTCACGGATGCCGGCGCGAGTGAAGAGACGAAGACGATGTTTCTCAGCGGCAGTCAATTCCGCGCGCTGGTACGTGAGCGCCCCGCGCAAATACTTCCGCTGCTGTCGCAAATAATGGCGGAGCGGGCCTACCTTCTCGAAAAACTGCACGAGCTTGCCGCGCTCAACGTCGATCAGCGGCTCGTCTCGACACTCACACATCTCAGCACCGATCGAAGCTTCACCACCGCCGACGGTCGTCTCAAGCTGGAGAACAGTCATCACCGCCTGTTGTGCGAGATGGTCGGTGCCACGCGTGAGTCGATTGCGTTGGCGCTGAGCCGTCTGGTATCGGCGGGGATTGCCGAAAGAAAGGGGATGACGTTCCTGATCGAGCCGGCCTCGTTGACCTCCTCTCTCGGTACGAACGGCGACAGGACTTCGGCGGTACCGGTCGCAAGAGAGTTGTCGTCATAGGAAGCATGGACGACCGGCAAGGCGCTGACGCGGCTGCCGTATTGCCTGGGGCTGAAATGATAGATCTACAGGAGGAGGGCTCACCAGGAGTCCTCCTCCTGCATGGTTTTGGAGACACGCCGCAGACGCTTGGCCTGCTTGCCCGTCGACTCAGGAAGTCGGGATACAGCGTGCTCGCTCCACTGCTGCCCGGTCACGGACGGAGCATGGCCTCATTCCGGAAGTCACGGGCGCGAGACTGGGTTGCCGCGGCGAACGCTGCATACATCGCCATGAATGCCCGCCACGCTTCCGTCTCAGTGGTCGGCTTGTCGATGGGTGGAGCCCTCGCCGTGCTGCTCGCCAGCCAGCAACGGGACATCCCGTCGCTGGTTCTGATCGCGCCGTATCTCGGCATGCCGCGGGCGCTGCGAGTTGCTGCGGCAACTCATTGGTTGTGGGGACGACTCGCGGGAGAAGTGAATGCGAGGAGCCCGCGCTCGATTCGTGATCCGATCGAGCGTGAAAAAAATCTGGCTTATGGCGCCGTCACCGGTCGCGAGCTACACGAGTTGTCGGACATCGTGAAGCGCGCGAGAAAAGCTCTCACGGAGATCCGGGCACCCACACTGATCGTTCAGTCCAGGGAAGATCCACGCATCTCGCCGCATGTTGCGGAATTCGCTCTCAAAACGCTGGGCAGCGCAGAAAAGGAGCTGGTATGGACCGAGGGTGCCGGCCACATCATCACCGTCGACTACGGACGCGAACGAGTGTTCAGCGAGGTCGAGCGGTGGCTTGGTGCCCACCGCCGTCCTGGCGCGGCAGCCGCTACCGGAAACAGAGCGGCTGCCGAACGCCCTAAGACCTAGAACCGGTCCTGGACGAACCCCGTAACATTATCAACGCCGCGCTCGGCAAGGCCGACGCCACGCTCGGCGAGGCTGGATGCCTGCTGCACAACGGTGGATGCCACGCGTTTCACACGAGCCACTGGCGACTGCGACCGACGACGCGGACGCTTCCGTGCGGTGCTCTTTCTACTCGACTTCCGCGAAGAAGCCTTCCGTCCGCCGCTCTTGCGGCTGGAAGCTTTCCGGCGTGACGACTTTCTCCCGCCGGCCTTGCGCGCACTGCTAGCGCGCTTCCGAGTCGAGCGCTTTCGCGCGCCTCCACTCTTGCGTCCGGAGGATCCGGACCGCGACCTCTTTCTGCCACTCTTCGATCTACTGGACTTCTTGGCTGCAGCCATGGAAGGGCTCCGTGTAGGAGGGTTCGTAGCAACGGATAGCAAGATTCGCGCACAACAACGTCAAGAGATGCCGTACGACGCTGCACTAAACAGCACGGTGCCGCCCCGCGTCATCATCTCAGCACACGCGTTTCACCGTGTCGCATGATCCATAAGTCTTTGCCATCGAGACCGGATTCCTGCCACTCCTCGCGCATGCGCTTAGGGGGCTCGTCCATCGGTTCGTCGGTGAGCTTGAACGTCCCCCAATGGGCAGCGGCTACGATCAGCCGCCTACCCTGCTGCGCCGTTTTCAGCTGATCGACTGCCTCAAGGCAGTCGGTGGGGTTCATGTGAACCGCGCCCATGAACCAGCGTGGCTCGTACGCTCCAATCGGAAGGATTGCGACGTCGATGGGACCACACCGCGCGGCTATCGAAGTGAATTCGGGATGGAGGCCGGTATCCCCCGCAAAGAGCAGCGTGTGGGTTGGCGAGCGCAGCGTCCAACCGCACCAGAGCGTGCTATTGCGCTTGCTGAGCGTTCTGCCGGAAAAGTGCTGGGCTGGAACGCACGTCAAATGAAGTCCCTCGATGGTGGTCTCATTCCACCAATCCCTTTCCACTACTTCGCGAGCACCCCGTCGCCGCAGAAAGTCGCCTGTCCCCAATGGTGAGTACCAGCCAGCGGCGGGATATCGTTCGGCCAGACGCCAGATCGTAGCGGAATCGAGATGGTCGTAGTGATCGTGGGACAGCACGACCGCATCGATGGGCGGCAGTCGGTCGAACTCGACTCCGGGGGCAACCCAACGTCGGGGGCCTATGAACCGGAGCGGAGAGGCCCGCTCGCTCCAGACCGGATCGATCAGGATGTTGAGCCCGGCCATCTGAATGAGAAAGCTCGTATGTCCGACCCACGTAAGCGTGAGGATCTCCGGGTCTGCGCGCGGAACTATGAAATGAGGAGCCACCCGAACGAACACGCTGGGATCGGGGTCGGGTCGGCGTGGATTTCGACGCCGTTCGACCACCGTCCACTTGAGGAAATCCAGCACACCATGCAGCTGCGCAGAAGGCCATGGATTTCTGAATCCTCCTTCCGGCCGATGATGCGCGGGAAGGCGCTTTAGCTGATCTCCGGACACTCGAGATTCGCTTCTAGGTGCGACACGGATTTCATTCCCACGAGCGCGGCGGTCAATGGGAGAGACTGAGCGAACGCTATCGCGCGCCGCGCATCGGAAGTGAAACCGGGAAAGGTGGAGTGTAGCTCTTGCGGCAGCGATCGGGTCAGCTGGGACTGCATGAGGGTCGCACTGCCTACAACCGAAATCCCGAGACGGTGAGCCGCGTCCAGGAGCGGTACGCAGTCGGGTCCAACCGTCTGCGTCGGGAGACGGACCGCCTCGGTCATCGCGAGATTCACTGGAAGCTGGATCACCTTGAAGTGGTGATCACTGCCGCCGACTTCACGTGCTACGGACACCACCTCCTGGAGGCTCAAGTGATTCCGGGTCCCGACCGGGACTCTGAAACCATTCCACGTCGCGCACCCATAACTGCCGACGACTCCGCGCTCCACCTGCTTCTCGAGAGCCGAGAAAGCCGCCCTCATCACGTCCAGGAATCGTGGGCGAGGCAGCACATCGAGCTGTTGCTCCGGATTGTGGAGATAGTAGACGTCGATGAAGGCGAGGCCGAGGTTCCTTCTGCTGCGCTGGATCTGATCATCCAGATAGCGAGGCGCTAGGCAATGGCCGCCGGAAACCACATCGTCCGGCCCCATGACACCCGGACCGTAATACTCGTTGTGGAGGAAGCCGCGATAGCCTTCTTTTGTCGCTGGCGGTGTCCGCTCGAGCGGTATGTATCCGCCTTTCGTGCACACGACGACCTCTTCGCGCGTGATGTCACCGCCAGAGATCATGCTACGCAGCGCTTCACCGATCGCACGCTCGGAGCGCTGGCATCGGTAGTTGATTGCCGTATCGAGGATGTTCACGCCCCTCTCGATCGCAGCGATCGCGGTTGCCGTGTAGCGCGCGTCCTCGGAGTCCTCGCATTCTCCCAGGTACGTTCCCAGGCCGAGCGACGAAACGATCGCCCCGCCGGCGAGAGGGCGATAAAAGTGGTCCGGTTGATTCTCGGCGAACCGCCGTTGGAATTGTCGCGTACCCTCGGGGGTGGCGCGTCCTTCGATCAGGGACTCCAGGACTTTCGTACGGCTCATTGCAAAAGAGGCTACGGGCGCCGTACCTGCACCGCAAGGTGCGGTGGCGGTAAGCCGCCTCTAGTGGGGTCAACTTCAACTTCGAACGACAGAGATGCGAGATGACAGAAGCGTAGACTCGAGATGCGAGGACAACACTCAAACCTGCCCTCGCATCTCGCATCTACGCTTCTGCGACCTCGCATCTCTGTCGTTCGAAGTTGACCTTCCTAGCCCCGTCCCGAGCCTAGGAAAGCCCCACGCTGCCAGCAAACGGGGTTGGTTACGCGAAGGTGCGGTGGTCGTTTGGTTTACGGGTACCCCTCAGGTAAATTGAAGGCGTGAAGCAGGTCTTTTAGATAAACGGAGCAAGTGATGCCGGATTTTGGAAGCTGGGCAACGGACTGGTGGAAGCCGATATTGTTCGTGATCATTGCCGGACACCTCACCAACGTGTCGGTGACGCTGTTTCTCCACCGCGCGCAGACACACCGAGGCGTCAAGCTGCATTACCTCGCAGCCTTGCCGATGAGAATCTGGCTCTGGCTGTCAACGGCGATCGTCACCAAGGAATGGGTTGCCTGTCACCGCAAGCACCACGCGTTTGCTGACCGTGAGGGCGATCCCCACAGCCCTTTGATGGAAGGGCTCAGGAACATCATCCTCAAAGGCGCCTTCTACTATAGAAAGACTGTTCGGCAACCCGGCGTGCTCGACAAGTACGGAAAGGGCACTCCCAACGACTGGCTCGAGCGCCACCTCCTGTCGCCGCTCAACTGGCTCGGGATCCTCGTCATGCTTGCGGTCGACGTCTATTTGTTTGGGTTCTTTGTCGGGCCCCTCGTTTGGGGCGTGCAGATGATCTGGATTCCGTTTTGGGCTGCTGGAATCATCAACGGGGTCGGTCACGCTGTCGGCTACCGCAACTTCGAAGTGAAGGACGAGAGCCGGAACATCTCCCCCATTGCCATTTGGCTAGGCGGCGAGGAGCTGCACAACAACCATCACGCCGATCCCCACTCGGCCAAGTTCAAGGCGAAGTGGTACGAGCTCGACATAGGCTGGGTCTACCTTCGGCTTCTCTCAATCTTCGGGTTGGCTGAAATCTCCTACGCGCGCCGGTAGCTTCAGGCGTGCCTGAGACTGTAACCTGCACACGCTGTAGCCAGACGCGCGCAGGATTCGTAAAGCCTCCCTTCCCCGGCGCTATTGGCGCCCGTGTGGTGGAGTCGATCTGCACCCAGTGCTGGGCCGATTGGCTAAAGCAGCAGACGATGTTGATCAACCACTACGGCTTGAATGTGATGGATCCTCAGGCGAGGTCGTTCCTCACGAAGAACATGAGCGCGTTTCTGTTCAAGGCCGGCGAAACGTCCGACATCGATACCACCAAAAAGGGAACGATCACGCACTGATGATGGGGAAATCGAAGGGACTGCTCGCTTTAGCGATCCTCCTCGTCGCGGCGGGCTGCACAGCGACAAGCGGCGGTTCAGCTAAGTCCGGCCAGCCAGGGACGACAACCTGCGCCATCGGATTCAACGGGGTCTATTGCAACGGCAACCAGTCGTCGCGCTGGACCGATTCCGTCCTCGCGTCAATGACGCTCCGCGAGAAGGCCGCACAAATCGTGTGGCCGAGCGTGTACGGGGATTACGTATCAGGCGACTCGCCGCAGTGGCGGCGACTGACCCAATACATCCAGCAGGACAAGGTCGGAGGCTTCACGATTTCGGTGGGCTCGCCGACCGAAGTAGCTGCCAAGCTGAACGCGATGCAATCGATGAGCAAGGTTCCGCTCCTGTTCGGAGCTGACCTCGAAGCGGGCGCCGGCTTTCGCGCGCGCGGTGGATACTTCGTGCCGAACGCGATCGACCTCGGTGGCGCAATCGTCTTTCCGCCCGAGATGGCCATCGGCGCAACTCGTGACACGACTCTCGCTTACGAGCAGGGACGTCTCACCGCACTCGAAGGCCGCGCGCTGGGAATTCACATCGCGTATGCGCCTGTTCTCGACGTCAACAACAACCCCGACAATCCGGTCATAAACACCCGCTCCTACGGAGAAGATCCGGATCTGGCCGCGCGAATGGGTGTCGCGTTCATCCATGGCCTGCAGGCTCACGGCATGATCGCAACGGGAAAGCACTTTCCAGGTCATGGCGACACCGGAGTGAACTCCCACCTGGCGCTGCCGGTAGTTACGGTGAGCCGGAGCCGTCTGGACACGGTGGAGCTCGTCCCGTTTCGCGCCGCGGTCAACGCGGGTGTCGGCGCGATAATGTCGTTTCACGGTGCAATGCCTGCGCTCGACTCGTCCAACGTGCCAGGGACGCTTTCAGCGAAGGTGATGACGGGATTGCTGCGCGGAGAGATGGGGTTCAAGGGGATCATCATCTCGGACGCGATGGACATGCGCGGTGTTCTGGATCAGTTTGGCGCCGCTGAAGCCGTAAAGCGCGCCGTCGCAGCCGGCGTCGATGTCTTGATTCAGCCGCTCGACATACCGCAGACCATCGATGCAGTCATTGCCGGCGTAAGAGACGGCCGATACACCGAAGCACGGCTCGACTCTTCGGTCAGGAGAGTTCTGGAAGCCAAGCGCAGGCTCGGCCTCGGACAGAACAAGCTCGTCGACATCAGCAGACTGCGTTTTCTGGTTGGAGACAGCACAAACGTGCAGATCGCACGACAGGTGGCTGAGAAATCGATCACGCTCGTGAAGGATTCGCTGAAGCAGATCCCGCTGAGCGTGCCTGGCGCTCGAGTGCTGTCGATAACCTTGGCGCGTCGGGCCGACCTTCCCGCCGGCAACGCGTTCAATACCGAGCTGCGGAGCAGCCTGCCAAATCTGCGCACGGTATTCGTCGCGACCGAAGACGCCGCGTTGAACTATCCGCGGCTGATCACGGCCGCGGATTCCGCCGACGTCACCATCGTGAGCTCGTACGTGGGACAGAGTTGGGATGCCGTAACGGCCAGCGCGCCGCAGGCGTTCACAAACTTCGTGCAGACCCTGGCACAGCGGGGGAGGAAGCCGATCGTTGTTGCGTTTGGAAATCCGTATCTGCTTCAACAGCTGCCATGGGTGGGCACGTATCTCGTTGCGTGGGGTGGCTTTCCGGTTTCGCAGACCGCAGCGGCACGAGCGCTGCTCGGAACATCAGCAATCTCAGGTCACCTACCGATCAGCATGCCGCCATACGCAAGTCGCGGAGCGGGTCTGGAAAGAGCGGCACGACCGCGTTGAGCCGACGGATGTTTTGATCGGCAGAATTTTTTTTTTTCAAAACGAAATCGTCTGTTGACGATCACTTAGTTCAGTTCTATATCAGTAGTTGCCCACCTCGAGTCGCTTGAACGAATGCCAGCGACTCCTCCAGAAAAATTTGCGGATGGAAGTCTTGACTTTAGTCTCATAACGTGACTAATTCGCATTCGCCATGCGTGACCGCTCTCCAAAGCCTGCTTCGTACACCGTCGACGTCGTTCTCGTGACCGCGATGGGAAACGAGCTGGCGGTTCTGGTCGCCCGCAACTCGACGGAGCGCGAGCGATGGTCACTGCCGTGGCGATTTCCGCAAACCGGCGAAACGCTCGACGCCGCCGCGGCTCGAGTGGCCCAGGACGCACTCGGCGAGTCTCCAATTTGGATGGAGCAGGTCGGCGCATTCGGTGATGGGAAGCGGCACCCGAGCGATGCCGATGTGTCCGTGGCCGACGTGGGTCTCGTGCCGCACGAGACCGCCTCGCCCCGAACTGGGTACGCGTGGTTCCCGATTGGGGACCTCCCGCCGCTCTCCCCCAGGCAGCGGGCGATGGTCGAGGCGGCTACCAAGGCCATCCAGAGCCGGCTGGATCAGGCCCCAATCGCGTTCCGTCTTCTCCCGGCGACTTTCACCCTGAGCGAGCTCCAACACATGTACGAGCTGCTGCTGGATAAACGCCTGCACAAAGCGAGCTTCCGGCGTGCCCTACAGGGTGCCTGGCTCGTCGAACCTACAGACGAATGGCGCAGCGAAGGAAGGGGAAGGCCGGCCCAGCTTTTCCGGTATGCACCGAAGAAAAGGCGTAGGCTGCAGAGGGGAGTCAGGTTCGATTTCCTCTATCCGTAGAAGTCCGGTAACAGGCTGGTACCATTCGGTTTGAGCCTCAGGAACCTCTTGCGGTCGCGGTGTATTAGTTGCAATGTGTACCTAAGGCTCGACAAGCTAAAAAGGGGGCCCGCTAGTATGCTCGCTTTTCTGGATAGTTTGTGCGCCGCGCTACTCGCGCGAGACAGCACAGAGATACAGCGACTTCTTGCACTTCCGGCGGCACGGGATCTACCTCGCCGAGTGCGCGAAGAAGCTATTGCTATCTCGCGAGCGGGCAATCGCAGCTTCATGGCGCCGATTCATGCGCTCCATTTTTATTACAAGCTCACTCACATGGTTGATGAGTCGAGCGATCCTATCTTCGGCGATACTTCCAAGCATGGCGAAGTCGAAGGCGGCCAGATGGAGTTGCCGCTCCGCAAAGTAGGAAACGGCGGGCGCTAGCTCGACTGCACGAGCGCCCGAAGCGAGTTTTTCTCTCTCATCGCTTCGCGCCAGATATCTCCAATCTTTTGAAACCGCTCGGGAGCATTCCCGATGTGGAAGTCACGCGGGTCGAGGTCGTCCGTGAGCTCGCTCCATTTGAGCGGCGTCGACACCGGGGCTCCCGGCTTCGCTCGCACGCAATAGGGACCCGCCACAGTTTTTCCCCCAATGTTCTGGAGGTAGTCGACGTAAACGGTTGCTCCTCCGCGCGCTTTGACGACGCGCTCGATCGTGGCTTCCTTCGGGTGGGATTGCGCGACCTTCGTCGCGATCATTTGCGCGACCAATGTTGCGGCCTGGTTCGGTGTCTTCGGAGGCAGCGGTAGATAGATATGCAACCCTCTTGAGCCAGAAGTCTTGATCGCCGCATGTAGACCAAAGCCGTCGATCACTTCCTTTGCCCAACGAGCAACCTGTATGACTCGCGCAAAGTTCGCCCTCGGCCCGGGATCCAGGTCTATGATCGTGTAGTCGGCGTACTCCAGTGACTGAATGCGGGAGTGCCATGGATCAACGGAGATTGCGCCGAGCTGAATCGTGTACAGCAGGGTCAGGAGGTCGGCCCCTACATAGCGCGGCTGTTTCTCGCCGCCGTCTGTCTCGATGGTCTCGACCCTGACTCCGGCCGGTGTAGTCTCAGAGGCCTTCTGTTGAAAGAAACTTTCGCCCTCGATCCCGTTTGGGAATCGCTTGAGGACGAACGGGCGATCCTCGATCGTCGGAAGGATGAACTCCGCGACGCGCGTGTAGTACCGCATGACGTCGCCCTTCGTGTACTTCTCTTTCGGGAAAAAGACCTTGTCGAGGTTCGAGACCTTGAGCGTCTTCCCACCCCCGAAGTCGAGAGAGA
>Ga0193737_1000076_pt1 | contig 14095 bp, 8 predicted proteins | sample L2m2metaG_FD_165510 | JGI IMG/M metagenome (GOLD analysis project Ga0193737, IMG submission 165510) | Soil microbial communities from a riparian zone of the East river system, Colorado, United States - L2m2 | ecosystem: Environmental > Terrestrial > Soil > Riparian zone | place: USA: East River... | reverse complement strand
GTACTAATTTTGTAAATAAACTAATATATTTAATATAAAAAATATAATTTATATATTAATACTAGTTCACTGAATTTTATCTAAATATTAATAAGTTAGGATATAGGAGTTATATTTTAATAACTTTCTTTTTTTTAATAATAAATAAAAATAAACATACATAAGTGTTAGATATTTTATTTATTCTATAAATTAATTTAAATAAATTAAATTAAAAATAGTTATAAAAGTTAAAATTTTCTATTCAAAATTTTTCCACAAAATTATTTTTGTTCTTAAGATATATCCTTAATTAACCTAGAACCTTCACTCAATTTTTTTTAATTAAATTAAAGAAATTACAGTTTTAGATATCTTAACTCTTCTTTTAAAACTAAAATAAAATTATAAATTTAGTTCTTGTAAAGAATTTTTAACAGTTTACACCCCATTGAAAATTCTAAAGATAATAAATATTAAAACCAAAAATAAAATTATTAAGGGTAAAATCAGAGATTTGAACTCTGAACATCGTCGCCACAAAACGTCATTTTGCCAATTAAACTAATCTTACCTCTTTTAATAAACTAAATTTAATAGATGTAGTTGATATTTTTCATTCTTATATTTAATATATGATCCTATATTTATAAATTTCTAAATTAATAAATAATATTTTATTAACAAAATTAAAAATCCTTAATTGTAATTATATAGACTATAATTAGTTAAATTTACTATTTTAATTTACCTTGTACATATGCCAATTTAAATTTTAAGATAATTCTTAATTAGAGGAAATTAAAAAAATAATATATTATTTTTAATATTATAGCAAAAATTATTAGATATAATAACTATTTTTATCTACCTTATCTGATAAATTTAATTTATTTTTATAATAAATTAAATAATAAAAGGAGAGTATGTTAGGTGGGGAGGGTAAAGCCTATTCAGAATACTCTTTTTTAATATCCTTATGGGATATAATTAATTATATCTTATTTATAGCCTCTATCTATATTTAAGAGAGATAGGATAGAGGATTTTATAATTTAATAAGCTAATTTATTATGTAATTTTTTTAAGATTATAGAAAATAATTAATTAATTAGCACAAATAAATTAATAAAAATATTTTTATTATAAATAGCCACCCTTATTAAATTATATTAAATCTCTTTTTAAAATTATTAGAAGGTTCAGTTTTATCTATTATGAAAGATAAATATAATGGTTATAGACTTTATTTGCATATTTTTTATATTTTTGATATTATCTTCTTATTAAATATTTTAATTTAAGTGATAATATTTTACCAATTATTTTATTAATGAGGATAAATTAATTGATATTAAATTTAAATTTGGGAATAATTATATTTTGTATTTTTGAGATCCTTATTTATTATTACCAACTTCTTTAGATAAAAGAGCTAAAATTTTAATGTAGAAAATAAAGGAATTTATCCTATTTTGTTTGTGAATGATAACAAAAATAAATTATATAGATAATCTACCAGTTTTTGAATCATTTGTAAAATTTAAATATAAAGATTATATTGAATATTGTCAATCATATAAAGATAAAAATGTAAATTAAAAAAATGAAGCCATTAAATATTGTAATCAAGATGTTATTAAACTATAGCATATTATTAGTAAATTCAATGATATTATTTTTGATGAATTTAGATTAGATCTTCTAAATCTCCTACTCTCCCTTCTTTATGTTTAGAATATTTAAATATCAAATTTTAGCTAATTCTAAAATACATTTAATAACAGGAAAAATATTTATTTTTATTAAAGAAAGCTATACAGGAGGAATTGTAGAGATATATACATCTTAGTGTGAAAATAGTTATAATTATGAAATAAATTCTTAATAATCTACAAAAATGAAATATTGTAAAAGGCCAATGACACTTTTAATTATCATCACAATATTTTAATAACCAATGATACACCTTTTCATGTTTATTATAATAAAATAAAAGATATTATTAATACACATTATGAAGATGGTTATAGAGTTGATAAAGTGCCTAAATTTAAAATATCAGTGTGGAATATGGATCATTTAGCTAATAAAAAAATTAAATTAAATAAACCTTTAGTTAAAAATAAAATTTTAGGTGTTAGAGGTTATCATACTAATATGATTAATCCTTTAAAAAATGATATCATTGTTTGTGGCAGTTGTTTAAGTGCTATGGATATTGAAACCATTAAATTTAATGGTGATCAAACTCCAATCGCTATTTCATTAGCTTATGGGAATAATCAAACTAAATTATTTTTAATTGAGTGACCTAAAAATGTAAATGATATATCTATGGAAATGGCAGTTAAGAATTTATGGTTGGATGTTTTCGATTTTATTCAAATAAACCATTATAATTTTAAAACCATATTTACACATAATTTAGGTTCATTTGAGGGTTATTATATTTATAAAGCTTTATCTAATATTGTAGATCCAACACAGGTAAGTACAATTATTGATCCTGAAAATGATTTTATTAGAATTGTTTGAAAAAATGGCAAAGGTGAAATAGTTTTAAAAGATTCTATGAGAGTTTTCCCTGTTAGTTTACAAGATTTATGTGAATTGTTCGGTGTTAAAGGAAAATTATCTAAATATAATATTGAATTTAATGATTTAAGTTTATTCTTTAACAAGGAATTATTAAATCAATTTAAAGAATATAGTATACAAGATTCTTTAGCTTTATATGAAACTTTAAAAACAGCTCAACAAATTTATCTAAGAGATTATAATGTTGACATTACCTCTATACTATCTACTAGTAGTTTATCTCTTAAAATATTTAGACAAATATTTTTAGATACAGATATTCCTGTACTTAAAGGTACTGAAGATAGCTTTATTAGAAGAGGTTATTTTGGTGGCCACACTGATTATTATAAATCTTATATAACTAAAGGTAAATATTATGATATTAATTCTCTATATCCTAAAGCGATGTGTCAACCAATGCCTCATAAAATCATTAAGAAATATAATGACATGTCACATATAAAATTAAATGACTTCTTTGGTTTTGCATTAGCTGAAATAACTACCCCTAAAAATATATTGAAACCTTTACTTCCCTATAAACATGAAGGTAAAACCATTTATCCCACAGGTAGTTTTATAGGAGTCTATTTTAGTTAAGAATTAAAAAAAATTCAATCTAAAGGTTATCAAATGAAACTTATTAAAGGTTATGAATTTTCTAAAATATCATTATTTGATAAATATGTGGAACATTTTTATAATAAAAAGAAAACTGCTAAAGGTGCTTCAAGATTTATTGCTAAAATGCATTTAAATCAATTATATGGTGTCTTTGGTAGAAAACAAGAGACATTAGAAACTATTAATATTTATAATAAAGATTTAATAAAATATTTAACTACTAGAATTGTTAAAGCTGTTATTCATATTAATGAAGATATCTCCACTATATTAATGTTATCTAATATTAACTCTGATATTCTTAATGAATTAAATAGTTCTTTAGATACAAACCTTTATAATCACCGTAGTGATGTGAAAAGTAATGTGGCATTAGCTGCTGCAGTGACTGCTTATGGAAGAATTCATATGATTGATTTTATCCTTAATAATGAAGTTGCTTATATTGATACTGATTCAGTGTTTACAACACATCTGTTAGATGAAAGTTTAATAGGTAAAGATTTAGGATTGATGAAAGATGAACTTGAAGGTAATATAATTGAAGAAGCCTATTTTTTAGGAATTAAACAATATGGATATCATTATAATGATTCAGTAAGTCAATCAAATATTATGAAATCAGTATTTGCAGGTGTACCTAGAGATTGTTTAAATTTCAAAGAAGTGACATCAATCTTTGAAGGTGAAATAATCACTAAAAATGTACCTTCTAGATTCTATAAATGTTTGAAAGATTTAAATATTAGTATTAAAGATATTAAAATAGATATTAGTAAAAATAATGATAAAATTTTGTTAAATAATGATTACATACCTATGAATATATATAATTTAAATCATGAACTTGATAATCGAAGCTTCTTTCTAAAATTGAAAAATAGATTTATTCTGTTGATAAAACTATATTTTAAATAACCCCTACCTGAATATTTATGAGCAATCAGAATTGAACTGATAACTTTGCCTTGGCAAAGACAATATTTTACCGTTAAAATATACCCATCATATTCTTTTAGTATTTTATTCTTATATTTTTAATAAACCTTCCAACTTGTGATGTGGACCATCTTTATTAGTGTTGTATCACAATTTCTTTTGTTTTGAGGGGATCATTATAAGGATCCAACTTTATGGTAGGATTCCTTTATAATAAAAAGTTATATAGTAGAAACCCTGTAATTCATGGGTTAATTAGACACCCCCATAAATAACCCCTTTATATGTCTACACTCGATCACTATACCTCATTTTACCTGTACTACCCCTACTCCCTTTCTATCATTAAAAAATATTTATAGAGATTCTTATTTCTAATATTCTTAATTCTTCATAACCATCAATATAAATATTCTTCAGATCATTTTAATAAAATAAATACAAAAAAAATGATATTTTATTAAATTATCATTTTATCTATCCATTACTCTCTTAAATATAGATAGACCAGAGAAATAAGATAAAATTAATTATCTTTCTATCTCTCATAAGGTTGTGTTAAAAAAGAGTGTTATGATAGGGTATACTCCTAATTTATGGATATTTTGTAATTTTATATAATTAATTTATAAATTAATAATGAAGACTAATGAAAAATTGATTTAAAAAATAAATCTTTATATCTATAAAAAAAAGTATATAATATATTACAATAGTCTTAAATATGTTGTCATATTTCCTATCTTATATAGTTTACTATTAATTAATTAATTAATTAAAGGGGTTAAATTATTTTTATTATAGATATCTTTATGCAAGTGTGGTATTAACTCCATTTAAATATAAATTTAAACTAATATATTTTGAAACTGATAGTACCAATATTTTCAAGGCTATATAATTAATAGTAAATTAAACTGAACTAGGTAAATATACACTAGGATTAAAAATAAAGGATTTTGTATTATTGGTTCTAAATTTTAGTCATTAAATAAAATTAATAAATTTAATTGTTAAATATTCTTATTATTTATTTTATAGTATTTAATTAGATATTTTAAATTTTAATCTAATGTAGTTCAATGGCATCTTTTAAATAAGAACAAACTAATAAAGTGAAAACAAAAGCTTGGATAAGAGAAACTGCAATTTCTAAACCAATAAGAGCTAAAAATATTATGAAAGGAATTAAAGTTACTAGAGCTATAATTAAGCTACCTGAAAACAATTTATATAAATAAGTAGATAAGATTTTTAGTAAAGTATGACCAGCTACAATATTAGCAAATAATCGAACACCTAATGAAACTGATCTAGCTAAATAGGAAACTAATTCAATTAATACTAATAAAGGTACTAAAGCTAATGGAGTTCCTACTGGAATAAAATAAGAGAAAAATTTAATACCATGTATTGATAAAGCTAAAATAGTTACACCAATAAAGATAGTAAAACTTAAACCTAAACAAACTACACCACTAGATGTCACTGCAAATGAATAAGGAACATTAGATATTAAATTACCAATTAATATAAAGAAAAATAAAGAATAAATGAAAGGTAAATATATTTCATTATGTAAACCTATTTGTTCTCTAACTATCGTATTTAAACTTGCAAAACTTGATTCTAATGAAATGGACCATTTATTTGGTATTATTTTTGAATCATTATTCCCATATAGATGAAATCCTAATACTATTATGAATATAAAACAAGTATATAAAGCTAAATTAGTAAAATTTATACTTAAATATCCTAATATTGGGGCATTCATACCTATTAAACTAGATACTTCAAATTGACTTAAAGGTGATAAAACAAAAAATTGTGACATTAACTAAATAAATTTATTATGACTTTTCTTTTGTTTAAGCTGTATAGTTTATTATTATAAATTTAATATAATATAATAATGGCTTATACAATTTAAATTTGTTGACTACTTTTTTTTACCCACAGTTATTTTAATTCTTTTAATATTTAATTAAATTGGTAATATTTTATAACTATATACAATATATGAAGGATTTAAATTTTAATAATCTTGATCTCTAGTATACCTCTTTTCAATGAATATTTATAATAATTCCTTAATTTATTATAGTTTTATATTTGTAATTAAGAGCTACTTCTATTTTGTTTAATATCAATTTTAAATTTGATTTATATTTATAGGTTAAAATTGAGGGTAAGAGAATTTATCTAATAATTTGATTTAAACAAAGAATTCTTTGCTGAGGAAATAATTACAAGAAAGAATAAAATATTATCTAATTTATAATAAAAATATCACAAAATTTAAGGGTTAAGAGATTTGTAATAACTCTTAAAATTTTTATATAAGAACAAAGAGGCAAAATCATTACAAACCTAAATTATTTAAATATCTGTCATATTTTTTTTAAGGGGTTATAATTATTTTTTATTTATATTGTTTTAGTTTATTTTTAGAAGAGATCATTTTTTATATAATCAATATAACTGAACTCTTAAATTATATTTATAGGGTTAATTAATAAATTTTTATATATATTATTTATTATTTTTGTAGATGAATATTTGCTATTTGTTTTTCTTATCCTTTTTCATTTGTTTTTGACGATTTACCTTCTGAATAATTATTATTATATTTTATTTGTCAATATCTAAAGACTTTATAAAATTATCCACTAAAGATCTAGTTACAACTACTATTACAACAATTCCTATTATTTAACCTAAATCAGATATACTTTTTTTAGCTACATACTATTTAATTAGTATTTTTTTATATTCCTATTTAATTTATTTGGGTAGATTTTTTTTCTTGTTTCATTATAGGGGATTAATCTTTTTTTTAAAGTTAAATAATCTAAAATAAATAAACAACCATAGATAGCATAACTAGAAGAACAACTAAAAACAAATAAACAGAATAATATGAAATATATCCAAAGAATATTACTATCTTTCCAAAAGCTAAAAATTTTAGTTAATATATAATGAGTATATTTTCCTAAAGGTAAAGATTTCATTTTAGATAAAATAATTTCACTATCAATTACAAATCTAATAGTAAAAGCAAATATCAAGACACTAATTAAATATAACATAAATATATTAAGTGTTAAATTATAAGTTAATATAGTAGTCATATCATTTAATAATTGAGTTTGTGATATACCCACATCATTAGATTCTAATGGACTATTAATAATAGAATTTTTTATTTTTTCTATTATAGTTGAATTATCTTGACCAAAGATTTCTGAAATTGTACTATCAGAGCTTTTTTCTATATACACCACTATTTTAGATTTGCTATTATCATTTGAAGAGATTAAATTAATTTTTTCTTCAAATATACTAATAAAATCTCCTTTAAATTTAGGAATTATAATCTGTTTATTTAAAAGTGAGTCCATATTTAATTGAGATAGTTCAACCCCATTACTTTGATTTATATCACTACTAATATTAACATCTTTAATATGAATACTAAAACTATTATCAGAATTTTTATGTCCTGACATTATACCTATAATTACACCTGCTGTAGTACTTCTCAATTGAAAATAGACACTAGTCATAGATCCAGAACCTGCTACTAGTTCCATTTTTCCGAAAAGACTTATAGGATGTTTAGTTACAAAAGCAGCAGCCAATCTAGAACCAACAACAAATGCACTTGCTGCTCCAAAATGTATAAATATCTTATCTATATAATCACCACTAATTTTAACAGTGGTATCATCTAAATGACAATTCACAATTGTGCTACTATCTAAATAAACGGTATTAATGGAGTATACTACCATTAAATATATCACCAAAAAATGAAATAAAAATTTATTAAACCAACTTAAATCCTTTAAGTTATTTCACAACAAAACCTTCAAAGATGAACCAAAGAAGCCTAATAATATGAAATTTAATATTAAATAATTTAATATTAAACTTAGAATGCTTATAGATATAAAAGATAAAATCATTTTATTTATTTATTTCTTTTTTTTGTGGTTAAGAATTTTGCTTATGATACTGAGGGGAATATATTTAATAATATAAATTTTAAATTATATAATTAAATAAAATTTAATAAAATTTACTCTAGTTGCTTAAGTTTTCAGTTAATAAAATTTAAATAGTTAGCAATATTCTTTTAAAATAAATGAAAATTTTCTTTTAAGCTTAATTATTTTAATAACAAAATATAAAATAAAGGAGTTATGAAAAAAAAATGGATGGAATAAAATATCCATACTATGATCATCAATACAAGAAATCTACAATAAAAAAATATTTTTAATTACGAGCTCTTCCAGATTCGAACTGGGACCACCCTAATTGACAATTAGGTACTCTACCAATTAAGCTAAGGGCCCTTTAATTATATAATTTAAATATTATAAATTAAATATTATTAATAATTGAAATTTTAATAAGTAAAATCAATGAATAATTTCAAGAATATCTAATTTTTAAATTAAAAATAGAATTAAATTGATATTAGAAAAAGAGTCATTTTATTAATTTAGTCAGCTAAATTAATTATATTCTAAAATTAAAGATAAGGAGTACAAGATAATCACAAATATATTTTGTAATATTATTGTATTGAATTATTATTTATAACTTCAATTAAAATAAAAGATACTCTTTTATATTTATAGTATTAAACAGATATAGAGACAATGCTTATTAATATTTTTAGTGTAGATGACTATAATTATTACAACAAAAATATTTTGTTTAAAATTTAATTATATTAAAATTTAATTTTTTAATAAGATACTTTTAATAATAATTTAAAATATTTACCTAAAAATATTCTTGAAATAAATCCTCAGTTAGAAAATATTTCATTAATTATAAATTCACCTAAATTTTATGGAGGATTAAGGGGGTTAATCCTAATTTGCATTTTTATTAATAGTTTCAAAATTAGTTAAAGCTATAGCTCCAGAACCAATTTCTAGAATAAATCCTATAGTTAAAACAATGAAGAATATAATTGCTATAGAGAAACCAAAAAAGGATACTTGATAAAGAGTAACCGCAATAGGGAATAATAATAAAATTTCAAGATCAAAAATTAAAAATAACATAGCTACAATATAGAAATGAATTTGAAATGTTGATCTAGTTTGTCCATATACTGGACTAAATCCACATTCATAAGCAGAAACTTTAGATTCATCAGGTTTATGGGGTGATAATAAAATATTTAAAGCTAGTAAAATAATAGCTAATAAAGGAACAAAAATAAATAAAAAAAATAAATTATTCATTAAAAATTAAATAAAGATAAAGATAGTAATTGTGTACTATTTAAGATTAAAGAAGGTTTTAAAATAAACAATAATATTGATAAAGTTAAACTAGAAATTAAAAAACTATGGAAATTTGTTAACAATATTTCAGTATTTTCTGGTCCATTTAATTCTGTATTATTATTAGAATTTTCTATAAAAAAACTATTTTTTTCTTCTACTATAGAATTATCTGTTTCAGTATGAAGAACTTTTATTATTTTTAAATAATATGAAGCACTTACTACACTAACTAATATGGCTATGATAGATATAAAATAATTTCCATTTTGAACTGCAGAATATAACACAAATTGTTTAGAAAAGAAACCAATTAAAGGAGGTATACCTGCCATAGAAAATAAACAAATAGATAAACTTAAACTTAATAAAGGATTTAAAATAAATTGACCTTTTAGTTCTGAAATATATTTTATATCTGTTATTTTGTTTGGATTTATTATTTGATTTATTTTTTTATTTTTATTTGATTTATTAATTACATAACTTAAAGCTATTATTATTAAAAAAACATTCAAATTAGTTATTGAATATTGAATTATATAAAATAATAATGAATCTATAGATTGTTCAGTATTTATAGCTAAAGCTAATAATATAAATCCAATATGAGATATGGTACTATAAGCTAATAATCTTTTTATTTGTGTTTGAGCTAATCCTACTACTGTACCAATTATTAAAGAGAATAATGAACTTATTAATAATAAATTTTTTAATAAATATATACTATTTTCTCCACTTAAGATATTTACTGGAGATAATAAATTAATTTTATCTATTAAAGGAATTGTATTTGTTTGGCTTGTTATTGAACTTATTGAATTTAATATTTCTGCATATCCATTTGTATTTATAATTAAAGAATTTAAACCACCAATAAACCCTATTTGTGTATGTAATTCTAATAATAAAATTAATATAGCTATTTTTGGCATAATAGTTAACCATATTGTCACTATTGTTGGTGTATCATTATATACATCTGGAGCCCAATTATGTAAAGGTGCAGCTGCTATTTTAAATAAAAATCCAACAATAATAATTATTAAACCTAAACTTAATCCTTGTATTATATAATTAATTTCTGATACAGATATTAAACTATATATTGATTCAAAATTAGTTAAACCTGTAAAAGCATAAATTAATCCAGCTCCTAATAATATTAAACAAGAAGATAGACCACCTAATAAAAAGTATTTTAAACCTGCTGAAGTAGATGATTCTGAGTCTCTATATAAAGTGGATAAGATATATAAACCAAAAGATTGTAATTCTATACTTAAATACATGGAAACTAAATCTGAACTAGAGATTAATAAGGATGAACCTAAAGTACTAAATAAAACAATTAATGAATAATCTGTGGAATAATTTATACTATCTTGTCTTATATTTATATTTTGTTTTTCTATGACTAATAGAGGCCAAGCTATTAATATTAAGGATCCTATTATTAATAAAAAGATTTCTATTAATTGAGATATTTGTGTAATATGAAATAATCCACTATATATACCTATACCTGATCCAATTGACTGAATATAAAGAGAATTAAAAGATAAAACTCCTGCGTAAATGAATATTATAGCTGATATTCTTGTAAAATAAATTGATGATAATTGATTATTAAGTGATGGTAGAGCCTTAGCCACTATTAAAATTAATATTGAAATAAAAATCATATCTTAGCCTCTTTTATTTATTTTTATTAACTATAATTAATAATTAGGATAAATTTGATAATATAGGATATATAGAATAAATTGTTAAAGAGCTAAAATTTATTAAAATAGAATATTTGTTCTATTGTTTTTAATGGGTATTTATTACAATTAAGAATATTAATTTTAAAGGGTTAATTTTTTTAATTTGAAGAAGAATTTAGTCTAGTACACAAAATATATTTAAATTAATAAAATTATTTAGATATAAAAATATTTAAATAATAGTTAACCTAAAATTAAAAAGATGCAATGATTATAAAAACACAGAGAGAGATATCCAATATTTTCTTCTAATTTTATTGTGAATATAAATATTTATATTATTTTAGATATTAATATTCTATATTAATTTATAAATAATATTGAACAAAATTAACCAATAATTTTAGTAAAACAATATATAATTATTTGTTTTGTGTATTAAATTTATTTATTTATTTTCTGACTAAAATATTATTCAAAATATTTCTTTAATGGTTATGATTTTAGGGTTTATTAATTTTACTCTATTAATTTGTCTTATAAAATCTAGTTAAATTACAAAATAATAAATAGATAAATCCCTATAAAAAATTTTATATTAATGAATATTTATTTAAAAGGAGATTAAATATATTATATTTAAATAAGTAGCTAAATTAAATTTAATATAAAATAATAAATATAATTTAATATATATAATAATTTCTAAATTAATCATAAATGATTAATTTAGATACCCTCAATATCTCATTTATATTATAGAGTCAGTCTTGTACAAGAAGCATCTATAAAAGCTTCCTTTAAGCAGAGATAGTTCTTTTAAAATTAGAGCAAAATAAAAATAATATTATCATCATGCCTCAATTAATACCATTTTTTTTCTTTAATCAATTATTATTTGCATTTATCATTTTATTTTCTATAATTTATATATTTTCTAAATATATTTTACCTTTATTTACATTTCAACAAGTTATTAGAACATATATTACTAAATTAAGTAAAAAAATTTAATCCCCTCTTTCTAATTGAAAAGATATAATATATTATTGTGATATTTTAATACTAAAAATATATAAGAATATAAGAATAAACTAGTAATAATATTATTTAATCTCAAGAATTTTATTTAAGTCATACCCTTACACTATTTATAATATATATTTAAATTAATAAATTTAGTCAAGAATCTTTATTAAAAAAAAATAAAATTTTTAAATACAATAAAAAGTATAAATAAATAACTCTCTTTAAAGAAAGAAAATAAAAACCAAAAATAGGAAAGATATAAAAAAAGAGTGTAGTATTAATTGGCTAGTATGGCGATCTCCAAAATCACTGGTAGGTGTTCGAATCACCTCACTCTTGTCATATAAAAATAATAAATAAATAATAAAATATACACTAAATTAATAAAATATTGAGAGTATAAAAATTTTAAGTTTATTAACAATTTAACTAAAGCAGAGTACCCTTTTTTTATATTTACCCATTTTTTATTATTAAAATAAAAGATTTAATCTAAACAAATTAATTCTACTATTCTTTATTTAATTATTTTAGTGAATAGTCATTATTAAATTATAAAAAAATAAATTAGACTCTTATTTAGTAATAATCCATATCCCCTATTTTTATATTTATTATTAAAAAAAAATATTTAACGAGTATGCCGAAATTGGTAGCCGGGTGGGTTTTAGGTGCTCATGATTTTAATTGTAAGAGTTCAAGTCTCTTTACTCGTAACTTTTTCTAATAATAATTTATTTAAAAAAAAAGGAATTAAAAAATATTTTACCTTTAATAAAATATTTCTTTCTACTATGATCCTATTTATCTTCAGGAAGATTCAGATTATAAATTATAACTAATATCTAAACTATTTAATTATAGGAGTTTAACAAAGATTTAATATCCAGAGAATTTAATTAATATATTAAAGACTATATAGTTAAGATTTCTATTTTCTTATATAAAAAAATATTTTTGATTTGAATAAATAAATAAAATAACAAATAATAAAGGGAAAAAGTGATAAAATTAAGGTACTCTATACTATAAAATTTAGAATATAGTGAAATATTTTATATTTTAAATATTAGAATATTTAAAGTTTATATAAATTCTCTTAGTTCAATAGGTTAGAACTGCATTCTTCTAAAGTGTTAATTTTGGTTCGAGTCCAAAAGAGAATAAAATTTTATAACTAAATTAGTTTTATAATATAATTATCCTAATTTTTATATTAGAGTGCTAATTGGTTTATCTTTAATAGATTTTTATTTAGCATATAATTTGATATTTTATTCCCTTAATTTTATATATGGCAATAATGATTTAAATTTTTATACTAAATCTAATTTAACTTATCCAAATTCATTTAATGATTAGTTATTTTCTATTGATATTTATCATAATTCAGAGATATTAAATAAATTTTTAATTTAAATATATAAATTGAGATAAATAAATAAATAAAATATTAAAAAATAGCCTAAATACTATAATTATAGTGTCCAATCAAAGATATTTATTTTATATTGATATTTTTTTTATAAAAATTTATTATATAACTAAAATTTATATCTTATTACGAGGAGTCACTGATATTTATTATCAAAGCTTTAAACAACAATAATTATTATTAGATCTAAAATTAGAAGATTTAAAATTAATAATTATTATTAAAGCGTTCTATTTAAAAATAAACGAGAAAATTATTTATACTTATATATAACAATCTCAACTTATGTGAATTTATAATCTTCAGATATAATAACCCAAAAAATTAAAAAATTTTCAAGTAATATATTATAATCCTTTTTTTTTTTACAGTTTATATTTATGAAATAGATATAAATATTCCTGCTGCTATTTTTACTTTTAATTGAATTAAAATAAATTGCTCTTTTTTAATATTTTATTTAATATTTTTAATTCCAA
>Ga0193737_1000075_pt1 | contig 14194 bp, 8 predicted proteins | sample L2m2metaG_FD_165510 | JGI IMG/M metagenome (GOLD analysis project Ga0193737, IMG submission 165510) | Soil microbial communities from a riparian zone of the East river system, Colorado, United States - L2m2 | ecosystem: Environmental > Terrestrial > Soil > Riparian zone | place: USA: East River... | reverse complement strand
CGCCCCAAGTCCTCGCGGCGAGCACCAGCCGTCCGCGTGCCCCGCTGCACGTGCTCGACAGCACCGATCCCGCCGCCGTACTCGCCGCCGATCGGATGCACGACGCCGCCCGCACCGTTTTCCTCATCGTGAGCAAGTCCGGCACAACCGTCGAAACGCTCGCCTTCTATCGGTACTTCGCGGCGCGCGCGCGTCCCGAGCAGTTCGTCGCCATCACGGACCCCGGCAGTGCGCTCGAGGCCCTGGCGCGCGAACGTGGATTCCGCGCGGTCGTCGAGCATCCCGCGGACGTGGGCGGTCGGTATGCGGCGCTCACGGCGGTCGGGATGCTTCCCGCGGCGCTGCTCGGTCTCGACGGGCGTACGCTGCTCGAGCGCGCCCGGACCGTCGATCCCGAGCGCGCCAAGGCGTTTGGCGCCGCGCTGGCGGGTCGTGACAAGCTGGCACTGAAGTTCCCAGCGTCCGTCGCGGGGCTGGCGCACTGGATCGAGCAGCTCGTGGCGGAGAGCTCGGGCAAGGATGGGCGCGGTATCATCCCCGTCGTTGACGATCCAGTGGGCGCGATCCTTCCCGACATGCAAGTCGTGACCGATGTATCGTCCGACCCGCTCGATCTGGGCGCCGAGTTTGTGCGCTGGGAATTCGCGACCTGGGAGTTGTGCGAACGGCTGGGCGTGAACGCCTTCGACCAACCCGACGTCGACGACGCAAAACGATTAGCTCGCGAAGAACTCGAACGCGCTGCGAGTGTCGGGGCGCAGGCTGCCGCGCGCCTCCCGACGCTTTCGCTGGACGATCTGCGCCGGAGCGCTCGTCCCGGCGACTACGTCGCGCTCCTCGCGTACCTGCCGCCGACCGCCGAGGTCACCGCCCAACTCCAAGCCGTGCGGGCGGCGTGGGGCCGCGCCCTGGGGTGCGCCACCACGCTCGGCTACGGGCCCCGCTATCTGCACTCGACGGGGCAGCTCCACAAAGGCGGCCCGAACACGGGGCTGTTTCTCGTGGTCACCGCGGACGATGCCGAGGATGTGGAGATCCCGGAGCAGGGAGGGACCTTCGGCGAGCTGAAGCGGGCGCAGGCGCGGGGCGACGTACGCGCGTTGCTCGCGCGCGGGCGGCGGGTCGCGCATGTGCACCTCGCCGGCCTCGAGGACCTGCGCACCCTCAGGGTCTGAGAATCCCCGTCCGCGGCGCGGGGACGCGCTCGCGCGGCCGCACGCTCGTCCAGATCTCCGCGTTCAACTCCTCTTCATCGGCCCGGTCAGGACGGGCCAGATCGCCGTCCGGGACACGGGACCGGAAGGCGTGCGGATTACGCTCGTCGAGCGGCCAGCGATTCGGCACCGCCGCGAACGGCGTTACGTCCGGGCGCGTGCCGAACGCGGCCCACAACGGGGTGGCGCCGGCGTCGTACTGGCTGAGGGGCGGCAGGTCGAGCAGCGCGCCGATGCTCCGGAGCACCGAGCTCGTCGTGTAGAAGGTGCTGTCCACCGCACCGCGCCGCGCGTACGGGGACGCCACGAGCAGCACCGAGCGGTGCGCGTCCACGTGATCGGGGCCGTTCTGCGCGTCGTCTTCGATCGCGAACAGCGCCATGGAGCTCCAGAACGATGAGCGGCTGAGGCGTTCCACCACGCGTCCCATCGCGAGATCATTGTCGGCCACCATCGCGCGCGGCGTGGGCTGGTCCGCCCGGCGGCCCACGGTGTGGTCGCGCGGGAGGTACAGAATCACCAGGTCGGGGAAGCGTCCCTGGCGCTCCCAGCTCGCAACGGAATCGGCGAACAGGTTGGCGCGCAGCGTGTCGGGAATGCTCATCACGAAGCCGGGGTACCGATCGGCGGTGATGCCCTTCAGCCCCGCGATGTTGGTGCGGATCGTGTCGGCCTCGTCGGTCGTCATTTCGCCGAAGTTCACGACCCACAGACCCTTCCGCTTGGCCGCGTCCCACAGGTAGGACTCGGCGCGGTTGGCGAGATCCTCGCCGCTCGTCAGATCCCAGTCGCGCCGGTCGGAATAGACCTGGGGCCAGGTTTTCTCGTTGAAATCGTTGGCAAAGGCGCGGGTGCTCCATTCGTGCCCGTCGGCGCTGACTTCGCCATCCACGTAGAAGTTGTCGAACAGCACCCAGCGCCGCGCGAGGGCGTGCGCGTTCGGGGTGACCGAGTCGTTGAAGATCGCGAGCGTGGGATCGCCGTTGCCCTGCGGCAGGTCGCCGAATACTTGATCGTACGTGCGGTTCTCGCGGATGACGTAGACGACGTGGCGGACGGGCGGACGGCTTAAAGACGCGGCGGCCCGCCCCCGGAGGCGCGCGTTGGAGTAGGGGCTGAGCGCGTAGACCCGGGCCGTGTAGGCGGCGAGTGTCGCCGAGTCGGGGACGGGGACGATCGACACCGACCCCGTGATGACGTCGCCGATGTAGGTCCCGTCCGGATTCGCGCCGGAGCCGCCGCCTTTGCCGTTGGCGACATAGAGCGTGCGTCCATCAAGTGACGTGGCGACGGCGGTCGGGTACCAGCCGGTGGGGATGAGCCCCGCCACGCGCATCGCGCGAGCGCCGACTCGGACCACGGCCACGGCGTTGTTCCCGGCCATGGCGACGTACAGGGTGCGGCCGTCGGGGGAGAGCGCGAGCGCGTTGGGATCGCTGCCCACGACCGGTAGGGAGTCCTTTAGGGCGGGCGCACGAGCGTTGAGCGCCACGGTGAGCTGCTCGATCACTTCGCCACTGCGCAGGTCGACACGCGCGACGCCGTTCGAGCCCGCGAGCGCGACGAACAGACTGCCCTTCCCGAGCGTGAGGGCCGACGGATGCGGGCCGACGAACCACTTGGTCCGGCGGTACGGCGGACCGGCCCGCAGGTCGACCACTGATACGGTCGAATCGCCCCAGTCACTCACGTACAGGTGCGACGAGTCGGCCACGGCCGTGTAGGGACGGTGCCCGACGGCGATCGCGGTGCGCCGCGCGAGTGTGGTCCGGTCGATCAGGTACACGGAATCGCTGAGGTTGCCAACCGCGGCGACGAGTGGCCGTCCTGGGAGGGGTGCGATGCCGGCCACGAAGATCTTGGTGGTGGTGTCGCCGACGACCATGGAGTCGGTTTTCCAGGAGCCGCCGAGTCCCGCGCTCACGAGGCGGTAGACGCGGTTGCGGCCGGCGCCGCTCGCCCACAGAGTGTCCGCGCCGCGGCGGCCCGTGCGCGCCAGGCCGAGCCAAGCGGCTCGCAGGCGCAGAACCCAACCGGCGCTGCCCGCGACGGGATCGACCCGCATCACGCCGTTTTCGCCGTACCCGTTGTTCGTCACGAACACGAGTCCATCGCCCGTGACGGCGAGATTGAGCGGGAGGGTGCCGACGGTGACCTGACGGCCGGCGGGCTGAATCCGCCAGCCCGAGGGGAGCAGGGTCGCGCGGCCGACGGGGCCGGGGACGAGACGGGTGGCGACCACGGCCAGGACGGCCAGCGCCGGTGCGGCCAGCCATGCGGATCTGCGCATGGCCCACAATATACTTACCTTACAGCCCGCGCATGAGCGGCCTGATCTTCCACCTCATCGCCCATACTCATTGGGATCGGGAGTGGTACCTCCCGCGCGCGGCATTCCTTGCGCGCCTCGTCCCGATGCTCGACGACCTCGTCGACCGGCTGCAGGCCGACGCGGGCTTCCGCAGTTTCCTCCTTGATGGGCAGACCGTCCTGTTGGAGGACTACCTGCGGGCGCGCCCCGAGCGCGAAGCCGATCTCAAGGCGTTGGTCAAGACGAGCCGGCTGCAGGTGGGTCCCTGGTACGTGCTCGCCGATGAGTTGATCCCATCCGGTGAATCGCTGGTGCGCAACCTGCTGCTCGGCGCGGCGGACGCCGAGCGCCTCGGCGGCCGCCTCGACGTCTTCTATTCGCCCGACGCGTTCGGCCACCCGGCCGTCTGGCCATCGCTGGCGCGCGAGTTCGGCATCAAACACGGCGTGCTGTGGCGGGGCCTGGGCGGCGAACCCGGCCAGGAACGCGACCTCTACCGTTGGCGCGGCCCCGACGGCCGCGACGTGCTCGTGTGGCATCTGCCGCCCGCCGGATACGAAATCGGAGCGGCGCTCCCGGCCGATCCCGATCGGCTGCCCGCCGCCTGGCACCGGGTGCGCGCCGCGCTCGTGGACCGCGCGGCGGGCAAGCACATCCCGGTGTTCGTGGGCGCCGACCACCACGCCGCCCACCCACAGATCGTTCGGCTGCGCGACCTGCTGCTCGAGTTGGAGCCCGCCAACGCGTTCCGGATTTCGCGACTGGACGAATTCTTTCAGGCCGCCACGGAGGGCGCAGCCGCGGCGCCGCTCGCGCCGGGCGACTTGCGCTGGTCCTATCGGTACACCTGGAGCCTGCAGGGCGTGCACGGCACGCGGGCGCCGCTCAAGCGGCGTCACGGTATGGCCGAGCTAAACCTCGAGCGGGTGGCGGAGCCGCTCGCCGCGCTGGCGCGGCGCTACGGCGGGCGCGAGCGGCGACCGCTCCTCGATCTCGCGTGGCGCACGCTCGTCCGCGCGCAGTTTCACGATACGATCGCCGGGTGTACGAGCGATGCCGTCGCCCAGGCGGCGGAGCGCCGCGTCGCCGACGTGGGCGCGTACGCGCAGGAGATCGCGCGCGGCGCGCTGCACGATCTGGTGGGTCACGACCCCGACGCGGCTCGCGAGCGTGGCACGATCGAGCCCGCCCTCGTGCTGTGGAACCCCTGCGCGCGGCCCCGCGCCGGCATCGTCGTCGCGGATGTGACGTTCTTTCGTCGTGATGTCCTCGTCGGCCCTCTTGGGGGAGGAGACCGCGAACCGCGTTCGGCCCGTGGGTACGAGCCATTCGCGCTCAAGACCCGCGACGGCCGCGTGCTGCCGCTGCAGGTGCTGGCCCGGCGCACGACGACCGAGCGGCTTGAGGGGGCGCGACACTATCCTGACGAGGATGAGGTCGATCAGGTGCGCGTCGCATTCCGCTCGCCCGCGGTGCCGGGGCTCGGCCTCGGCGCGCTCACCCTCGGGCCCGTTGCGCCGCTGCCGCGGGGAGAGGGCGTGCAGGTTCGGGGGCGCGCGCTCGAGAACCGCTTCGTCGAAGTGGCGCTCGAGTCGAGTGGCGCGCTCACGCTCGTCGATCGCCGTTCGGGGGAGCGGTACGCGGGGCTATTACGACTCGAGGATGCCGGCGACGCGGGCGACACCTACACGTATTGTCCTCCGCGCCGCGACCGCGTGACCCGCAGCCGCGGGCCCATCACCGTGCGGCGACTGGCGGCCGGCCCGCTGGTCGCGGCGCTGGAGGCGCGCTGGCCCGTCGTGCGCGACGTCTCGGCCCGGCTGGTCGTCCAACTGTACGCCGACAGCTCACTGGTCCGCTGCTCCCTCGAGATCGATAATCGCGCGACGCACCACCGGCTGCGCGCGCGCCTCCCGCTCGGCAGCCGGCTCGCCGAGACGGTGCCGGTGGCCGGCGCGCCGTTCGGCGCCGCGGCGCGGCCGGCCGTGATCGCCGACCCGGCCGACTATCCGCTCGAAACGCCGGCGCTGACGGCGCCGGCGCATCGTTTCGTCGCGGCCGCGCGCGGCGCCCGCGGAATCGCCCTCCTGGCCCCTGCCTTTTTCGAGTACGAGTGGACGCCGGCTGGAGACCTGGTCGTCACGTTGCTCCGCTCGATCGGCGATCTCTCGCGTGACGATCTCCCCACGCGGCCGGGTCATGCAGGGTGGCCGACGGCGACTCCCGATGCGCAGTGCCTCGGACGCAGCCGGATCGATTTCGCGCTGGCGCCCGTGTCGGCCGGAGACCTGGAGCGCGGCGACGCGGTGCCTCACCTGTGGGAAGACGCGTTCCTGCCGCTCCAGGGTTGGTGGCTGCGCGACGCGGGCGCGCTCACGCCGGCCCCGGCGGACGTGGCGCTCGAGGGGACGGGGCTCGTCCTCTCGGCGGTGAAGCCGGCGCAGGCGGGTTCCCCCATGGTGCTGCGGTGTTACAACGCGACCGCACGCAAGGCGGCCGGCGCCTGGCGCTTTGCCGACGGCGTCAAGAGCGCCCACCGTGTCCGCGCCGACGAACGGGAGTCGGTAGCGCTCGTGCTGGAGCAGCGCGGCAACGTGGTGCGGTTCGTCGCGGAGCCGCATGAAATCGTCACCATTCTCGTGACCTGACGTGCAGGAGCGTCGCATCACGGTCTCGCGCTCGGCGCGGTACTTCACGATCGGGCGGCCCGAGCGGGACCTGTGGTTCGTCCTCCACGGCTACGGCCAGCTCGCCGCGCGGTTCTTGCGCCACTTCGAGCCCCTGGACGACGGGACACGCTTGATCGTCGCACCCGAAGGCCTGTCCCGTTTCTACCTGGGAGAAGATTCCGCGCGTCGCGTGGGCGCGACCTGGATGACGAAGGAAGACCGGGTGGCGGAGATCGAGGACTATGTGCGGTATCTCGACGCGGTCTACGAGGAATGCGTGCGATCGCTGGATCGTGCGCAGATCAAGGTGACGCTCCTCGGGTTCTCTCAGGGCTCGGCGACCGCGTGCCGCTGGTTCACCATGGGGAAATCACGAATCGACCGGTTGGTTGTCTGGGGTGGGGAAGTGCCGCCGGACGTCGAACTCCCTCCCTCGGTACGACTCTCGCTGGTCTATGGCAGTCGCGATGAGTATTTCACGCCCAAGATCGTCACCGCCACGGAGGCCAGACTCCGCGCACACGACGTTCCTTACACACTGGTCCCGTTCGACGGCGGCCATGAAATCGACGCGGGAATACTCAAACGGGTGGCGCTGACGGCTGATAGCTGACCGCTGACGGCTCCAGCGCATCTCTCACCGCATCTCCCAACAGCGTACACGCCACCACGACGAGCACGAGCGCCACGCCCGGCGCCGTCGCGACCCACGGCGCGTTGACGAGCACGTCTCGCCCCGAGGCGATCATGTTCCCCCACGACGGCGTTGGCGGTTGCACGCCTAATCCGAGATACGACAGCCCCGCCTCCAACATGATCGCGTTGCCGACGCCGAGCGCGGCGGCGACGATCACGGGCGTCAGGGCGTTGGGCAGGATGTGGCGGGCCAGCACGCGCAGCCGGCGAGCGCCGATGGCGACGGCGCCCTCGACGAACGGCCGCGCCGCGAGCGCCCGCACCTCGCCGTGCACCAGTCGGGCGACGCCCATCCACCCCGTCAGGCCCAGGACGATCACCACGAGCGCCGTACTGGGCTGCCACAGGGCGGCCAAGAGCAGGAGTATGACCACCCGGGGCAACGCGAGCGCGAAGTCGGTGAGCCCGAGCAGCACCAGGGAGACGGACCCGCGCCAGTATCCCGCGAGGGCCCCGACGGCCACGCCCACCGTGATCGAGATGAGGACTGCCAGCACGCCGACGCCGAGGGAGACGCGGGCGCCATACACGAGCCGCGTCCACACATCGCGGCCAAAGCGATCGGTGCCCAGGGGGTGAAACGCACCGGTCACGTCCGTAGAGAGGGGGGCGAGGAACCGTGTCGCCACGATGTCGCCCTGCGCGGTGGGATTGCCGCCGGTGACGAGCGGGGCGCCGAGCGCGCAGGCGAAGACGATCGCCAGCACGCCGGCCCCGAAGGCGCCGCGGTAGTCCCGCAGCAGCCGTTTCACCGGAGTCGCGGATCCAGCCACGCCGCGAGGGCGTCGGCGAGGAGGTTGCCGACGACCACGAGGGCGGCGCTGACCGTCGTCGCCGCCATGACGACTGGATAATCCCGCGCCTGCACGGCCTCGACCAATACCCGGCCGAGGCCGGGCCACGCGAACACGGCTTCCACGAACACGGCTCCCGAAAACAGCGCCGGGAGCGAGAGACCGAGGAGCGTGACGACCGGGGTGAGGGCGTTGCGGAGCACGTGGCGCGTGCTGACCTGGAAGGGCGACAAGCCCTTCGCGTGTGCCGTCGTGACGAAGGGTTGTCCGGCGAGGTCGATCATCGCGCCGCGCACGAAGCGGGCGCAGCCGCCGACGCCGATCAGCGTGAGTGTCGCGAGCGGCAAGGCGAGATGGCGCAGCCCGTCGGCGACGCGGGTCCAGCCCGTGAGGTAGTCGGCGTCGAGCCCGGCCGCGCCGAAGGCCGGCAGCGCGCGGGCCCAGTACGTGAAGACCATCACGAGCATGAGCCCGAGCCAATACCCGGGGACCGCAAACAACGTGACGGTCATCACCGAGAGCGCGGTATCAGTGCGCGACCCGCGCCGCTGCGCCTGCACGGCGCCGATCGCGATGCCCAGCAGGTAGCTCAGGAGGAGCGAGAGGCCGACGAGGCGAACGGTCGCGGGCCACGCGTCGCCCAAGACGGTGCGCACCGGCCGTCCTTTGGCGATACTTATTCCCCAGTCGCCGCGCGCGAACCGGCTCACCCAGGCGGTGTACTGGACGAGGACCGATCGGTCGAGGCCCAAGGCGTGTCGTTGAGTGGCTAATTGATCGGCGCTCGCGGTAGGGCCGAGCAGATGCTCGACGGGATCGCCCGGCGCGAGCCGCAGCAGAAAAAACGTGAGCGTCACGACGCCCGCCACCACACCGAACCCGGCGAGCGCGCGCGCTGCGAGGCGGGTCCGCATCTCCGTAAAGTAGCGCTAATACGAGGAGGCAGCCTATGTCGTCGAGACTCCATCTCCTTGCCCTGCTGACATTCGTCGCCGCGGGATGTGCGCCGGAGGGCCCGTCGGCTCCCGCCGAAGTACGATCGCTCTCCGACGCCGAAGCGCGGCTCGTGGGGCAGGAAGTCGCGGGTGAGGTCGAGGATGTCGCGGAGAGCTTTACGTTCATCGGTGTGGTGTCGCCGCCCTTCCCGAGCGCCGGCATCGCGGCGACCGGCAGGATTCAGCCCGCGCCCATGGCGAATTGCCCGATCATCACGCCGAATCCTTGGGCGGACACCGATGGTGACCGCGTGCCGGATGACGTCACGCTCAGCTTCACGCTCCCCGACTGTTCCATCACGCTTGACCGGGGGACATTCGAGCTCACTGGCTCGATCCACATCACCGATCCTTCCGCCACGAACTTTGGCATCCGGGTGGTATTCACCGATCTCCAGCATAAGCTGACCCGCGCGAGCGGAGCGTTTGTCTTGAGCCGGCTGAACGGTGCGCGGCAGGCCTTGCGGTCGGGTGCCGGGTTCTCGCTGATCGACAGCACGACGGCCGACCGTGAATCGAGCGAGCACGGAGCGGCACAGCTCGCCAAGGCGTGGGCCCTGTCGTTCGTCGCCGACGCTGACCAGACCGTGGCGCAGGACCGCCATTTGCCCAGCGGCGACCTGTCCGTAAACGGAAAGACGACGTGGACGCGGAATGAGGTGTCGCACTCGTTCACCGTCTCGACGCCCACGCCGTTGCACCACGACGCCACGTGTACCACGCGCCCGACCTTCACCTCGGGCGAGCTGACCGTGGTCAAAACCGGGCCCGATGGCACGGTCACGATCCACGTCGTGTTCAACGCCTGCGGCGTCGAGCCCACCGTCACCGTGGAGCGCACCGCCGTCTAACGACTCCCTGACGGTGCCCTCCGGAAACAGCACCCGCGGGAGTGATCCCGCGGGTGTTTCTTTTCGGGCCGGGGCCGGTAGAATCAAGCCCGTGCCCCCCCTCCGATTGGCCGTGCTGCTGCTCCTGATGTGCGCGTGTGGCGCCCCCCCCTCCGTGGGCCGCGGGCGCACGGTGCTCTTCGCCTCCGGAGCGGATCTCCAGAGCATCAACCCCTTGTTCACGATCCATCCCCTCGCGAAGCAGGTGCAGCGCTACATGCTCCTCACGACCTTGGCGCGCTTTGACTCGTCGCTCACGCCGCGCCCCTACCTCGCGCGCGCGTGGCACTGGTCGGAGGGCGGCCGCGCGCTGACGTTTGAGCTGCGGACCGACGTGCGGTGGCACGATGGGCCGCGCACGACGGCGCGCGACGTCATGTGGACGCTCGATGCCGCGCGCGATCCCGTGATCGGCTACCCGCGCGCGAACGATCTCGCCGGGCTCGCCGTTGTCACGGCGCCCAACGACTCCACCGTCGCGCTGCGCTTTTCACAAGCGCCGATGGGTGGGAGCTTTCCCGATGTGCTCACCGACCTGCCGATCCTGCCGGCGCACCTCCTCGACACCGTCCCGCGAGCGCGGCTGCGCCAAGCCGAATGGAACCGCCACCCGGTCGGCAACGGGCCGTTCCGCTTCGTGGCGCACCAGCCGAATCGCCGCTGGGTGTTCGCGGCCAATCCCGATTTTCCGGCGGCACTGGGTGGGCCGCCGGCGCTCGACCGGTTCATCCTCGTGGTGGTGGACGAGCCGACCACGAAACTGGCGGCGCTGGTCGCCGGAGAGCTCGACTTCGCGGGGATCAACGCGGCGCACGCGCCGTTCGTGCGCCGCCACGCCGGCCTCGCCGTCGTCGACTATCCCCAACTATTGTCGTACGGGCTCGTGTTCAACACCCGCCGCCCGCCGTTCGACGACGCGCGAGTGCGTCTTGCCGCCGCCCTGGCGATCGACCGCCATGAGATTGTCGCAGGGTACCTCTTCGGATTTGGCGCCGTCGCTGACGGCCCCGTGCCACCGACCATGCCGCAGTATGTTCCGGTTCCGCCCCGTCCCTTGGCTCCGGACTCGGCGCGGCGCTTGCTTGCAGGGCGTCACCCACGCTTCGAGATCCTCACCGTCGGGAGCGGAGAGGCGCCGCTCGAGCAGATGCTGCAAGCGCGGCTCGGCGCTGTCGGGTTCGAGGTCTCAATACGCCAGATGGAGAATTCCTCGTTCACCGATCTGTTGTACGGGCCACGCCACGACTTCTCCGCCGCGGTGACGGGCGTGCAGGGCGACCTGGGGCTCGGGTTTCTGCAACCACTCGGGCGTGTGACCGGCATCGCGATCCCGGAGGACCCAGCCCAGGCGCAACGCGTCTTTGCCGAGCAGCTGCCGGTCGCGTGGCTCTACCACGCGCGGGGAGTGCAGGGGATGAACCGGCGTGTGCTCGGGGTCCAGATGGACGTCCGCGGCGAGTTGCCGACCGTGGCGACGTGGCGAGTCCAGCCATGAGACGTCGCGACCTGCCGACCGAGTACCGCGCCACCGCGCCGCTGCGGCTCGACTTCGCCGGCGCCTGGACCGACGTGCCACCCTTCTCGGCGCGCGAAGGCGGCGTGGTGGTCAACGCCGCGATCGGGCTACAGTGCCACGTGACGCTGACCCTCGGTGGCAAACTGTTGCGCCTCGTCTCTGAAGACCTTGGCGAGACGCTCGAGTGCGCCAACGCGGGCGGGCTCGTGCTGGATGGGAAGCTCGATCTGCTCAAGGCCGCGCTGCGGATGTTTCCGGTGCTTGGGGGGTTCACGCTCACCACGCGCTGCGACGCGCCCCCGGGATCGGGGCTCGGCAGTTCGGGCGCGCTCGATGTCGCGCTCGTCGCCGCGCTCACTCGGGCGCGCCTCGAACGCCCCGGCGAGCGAGACCTGGCCGAGCATGCCTGGCAGGTCGAGACGGTGGAGGCGAAGATCCCCGGCGGCAAGCAAGATCAATACGCGGCGGCGCTCGGTGGCTGGCACCGTCTGAGTTTCCGCGATCCGGACGTCGGCGTCGAACCGCTGACGCTCGATCCCGCATTCGCCTCGGCCCTGGAGCGCCAAGTCGTCTTGTGCTATACCAACACCACGCGCGTGTCGGGCGATACGATCGCGCGCGTGATGCGCGCCTACGAGCGCGGAGACCGCAAGGTCACGGGTGCACTGCGCGGTCTGAAGGATGTGGCTGATGCGATGGTCATGGCGTTGCGTAGCGCCGATCTGCCGCGCGTTGGCGCCCTGCTCGCGGAGAACTGGAAACATCAACAGGAACTCGACCCGGGAATGCAGACCGCGGACATGGCTCGGCTCGAAGCGGCGATGCGGGCGGCCGGCGCGATCGGTGGCAAGGCCGCCGGGGCCGGGGCGGGTGGCTCGATGTTCTTTTTGGTCAAAGGGGACCGGCAGGCCGCGGTGGACGCCGCTCGAGCGGCGGGCGCGACGGTCCTGAAGAGTACCTGGGCTGCTGAAGGAGCACGAGCGTGGTGACGGCAGAAGAACTGGCGGCGCGACGCGGCGTCATCGCCCAGTCAGCGGACTTGCAGGCGCTGCTCGCGCACCTGCGAGATCGCGCGCAGCCGGTGATCGACCGGATGCCGGTGATTCCGGAACAGAAAGCCTTGCTATCGATGGACGGCGGCGTGTGCCCCGACGACGGCACCGCACTCGCTTTCGATCCGTGGAGTCCGGCGGCGCACCGTTGTCCCCGTTGCGGCAAGACCTTCACCGGCGAGCGGCACGACCGGTCGTGGGCCCGCTACCAACACCTCTGGCTCGCGGAGCGGGCGGCGCACCTCGCCGCGCTTGCAGCCCTGGCCGATGACCAGGCCGCGGGCGCGCGGGCCGGCGAAATTCTCACCGCGTACGCCCAGCGCTACTGGCGCTATCCCAATCGCGACAACGTGCTCGGGCCGAGCCGGTTGTTCTTCTCGACGTATCTCGAATCGCTCTGGATCGGCAACTACCTCGCCGCCGCGATGCTGCTGAAAGCCGCTGGACGGCTGGACGCCGCCGCCGCGCGCGCGGTGAGTCAGGTCGCCGATGAGGCGGCCACGCTGATCGGCGACTATGACGAGCGGTTCTCCAACCGGCAGACGTGGAACAACGCGGCGCTCGCCGCGATCGCCGTCTGGTTCGAGGACGAGGACCTCGCGCAGCGCGCCATCGAAGGGCCGAGCGGTCTGTTGGCGCATCTCCTGCGCGGTTTTGGGCGCGACGGTATGTGGTATGAGGGAGAGAACTACCATCTGTTCGCGCTGCGTGGCTTGCTCACGGGCGCTGGATGGGCGCGGCTCGCCGGTGTGGACTGCTTCGGCGACGCGCGCCTGGCCGAGCGGGTGACGGCGGCGCTCCGCGCTCCGGCGTTGAGTGCGCTCCCGGACTTCACCTTCCCAGCGCGCAAGGACTCGCGCTACGGCATCTCCCTCGCGCAGCCGATGTATCTCGAGCTGTGGGAGATCGGGCTGGCGAAGCTGGGGAAGGGGGAAGGGGGAGGGGGGACGGGGGACGTCGCGAACTGGCTCGCGGCCTTGTACCGCGCGCCGGCGCTGCGTCCCGAGCTGTTCGAGTCGTACGTCCACGACGCGCCCTTCGACCCCGTCTCCCGTCCCCCATCCCGCGGTGCTTTGTCCTGGTGGTCCCTTCTCGAGATGGCCCCCGCGCTGTCGGGCGACGCATCGGCCTGGCGTCCGGAAAGCGTGCTGCTCGAGACGCAGGGCCTCGCGGTGCTACGGGCGGCGGGCCGCTACTCCGGGCTCGAGTGCGGACTCTACGGCGGCGGACACGGCCACCCCGACCGCCTGAGCCTGACGCTGCACGCCGACGGCGTTCACTGGCTGCCCGATCCGGGCACCGGTTCCTATGTATCTCCCGATCTCTTTTGGTATCGCTCGACCCTCTCGCACAACGCGCCGCGCCTCGATGGAGCGTCTCAGCCACTCGGCGACGCCGTGTGCGAGATGTTCGATGTCCAGGACGATTGGGCCTGGGCCCGCGGCCGCTATGGCGGCTTGGAACGGACCGTCGTCTCGGTCCCGAGGTATGTCATCGATGTTGTCGAGCTCACGGGCCGCGAGGATCGAACGGTGGAGCTCCCCTGGCACTTTGTGGGCCGTGGAGGAGGGGACGTTCGCACGCCAGGCCGCTGGGTCGACGCCGCCCTCGAGGACACATTCGTTTCGCGTGTCGAGGGATTCGTCCCCGACGCCCCTGGACCGATCGTGCTCGACGTGACGGCAGACGGCCGGCAGCTGACCGCGCATCTCGTCTTCGAGGGTCAGTTGCTGCGCGCCGAAGGGCCAGGCCTCCCGGGGAGTGGCAAGCGCGCTCCGTTCTACCTGGCGCGCAGCCGCGGCCGCAACCTGCGGTTCGTGGCGGTGCTCGAACCCCATGGCGGCGAGCCACGGGTGCGCACCGTGCGCGTGAGCGGAGAGAACGTCGAAGTGGAGACGGCGGACGGCGTCGAACGGCACCGCTTCACCGGCGCGGCGTGGGAGATCACCGCAAGTGATGGAGCCACGCGGTCGCTGCGAGGGGCGCGCGAAACCTCCACGCCGTTCGAGCCACTCCTCGAACTCGAGGGTCCGACCCGGGCCGTTGCCGCAGCGCTG
>Ga0193737_1000072_pt1 | contig 14484 bp, 13 predicted proteins | sample L2m2metaG_FD_165510 | JGI IMG/M metagenome (GOLD analysis project Ga0193737, IMG submission 165510) | Soil microbial communities from a riparian zone of the East river system, Colorado, United States - L2m2 | ecosystem: Environmental > Terrestrial > Soil > Riparian zone | place: USA: East River... | reverse complement strand
ACCAGCGTGAGCATCTCGATGGCGCGCGCACGCGCCGCCTTCCGCGACAGGCCCTGATGAATGATCGCCGCCTCCGCGATCTGATCGCCGACGGTGAAGACGGGGTTGAGCGACGTCATCGGCTCTTGGAACACCATCGCGATCTGGTTGCCACGGATCGCGCGCAGCTCGGCGGGCGCGAGAGTCAGCAGATTGCGCCCCTCGAATTCGATCACACTGCCGGGCCGGATGTGGCCCGGCGGCTCGGGGATGAGCCGCAGGATCGAGAGGGAGGTGACCGTCTTCCCGCACCCTGATTCTCCGACGATGCCCAGGGTTTCGCCGGGGTACAGCTCGAACGACACGCCGTCGACGGCACGGGCAGTGCCACGACCCTGCTCGGAGACGAAGTAGGTCTTGAGGTCGCGCACACGGAGCAAGGGTTCCGTCACGTCGACTCCTTTGCCTGCTGGCGCGGGTCGAGGGCTTCGCGCAATGCGTCGCCCACGGCATTCAGGGCCATCACGACGAGGGCGATGGCGAGCCCGGGGAACAGGGTCGTCCACGGCGCGGTGGCGAGATACGGTACGCCATCGGCGATGATGTTGCCCCAACTGGGTTTCGGTGAGGCCACGCCAATGCCGAGGAATGACAGCGACGCCTCGAGCAACAGCACATTGCCAATGCCGAGTGCCGCCGAAACGATGATCGGCGCAGCGGCGTTGGGGAGCACGTGGCGAAAGATAACGCGCCCTGACCCCGCGCCCATCGCTCGCGCGGCAGCGACGAAGTCCCGTTCGCGCACGCTCAGCACCTCCGCCCGGACCAGGCGGCTCGTGCCAAACCACGACGTGAACCCGATCACCAGAATGAGCACCGTCTCCCCCAGCCGGTCGAATAATGCGATCGCGAGCAGAAGGACGAAGATGCGCGGCAGCGCCAGTCCGACGTCCACGCCCCGCATCAGCACGGCGTCCACCCAGCGCCGGTAGTAGCCCGCGAAGGCACCCACCAACGTGCCGAGGGTCACGGCGACGAGCATCCCCAGGCCGCCCACTTTAAGCGAGATCCGGGCACCGAACGCGACCCGACTCCACAGGTCCCGGCTGTAGACGTCGGTCCCTAAGATGAAGCTCCACGAGGGTGGCTGGTTCTTGAGCGCGACGATGTCGTTGTGCGCGATGGGACTGTACGACGTCACGAGCGGGGCCGCCACCGCGACGATCACGAAGAACGCCAGGACCCCGATTCCCCAGGGGGCGGTGGGGTGACGGAAGAATCGCCGGCCCGCTTCGTCGCGCGCCGTGCGGCGGCGCAGCGCCCCGACCGTCCAGGCTGCGAGGACGAACGCCACGAGCAGGGCGGACCAGGCCTGGAGCGTCACGCCGTTCCCCGCACCCGCAGGCGCGGGTCCACGGCCGCCAGCAGCACATCCGCGAGCAGACTGCCGGTGACGACGAGCGTGCTTGCGAGCAGGACCGCGGCGTTCACCACGGGAAAGTCGCGCCGGAGAATCGCGTCCGTCGCCAGCCGCCCCATCCCGGGCCACGCGAAGGTCGTCTCGATCAGCACGGACCCCGTGAGCAAGAACGGGAACGCCAGCCCGAAGAGCGTGATGAACGACAACAGGGCGTTGCGGAGCTGGTGGCGCAGGACGACGCGCCGTTCGGAAGCGCCTTTGGCGCGGGCCGTGCGGATGTAGTCCTGCGCGGAGACCTCGAGCATCGCCGCGCGCTGGAATCGGGCCGTGCCCGCCGCCCCCACGAAGCCGAGGGTGGCTGCGGGCAGCGCCAGGTGCCACAGGCGATCCATGACGCAGTAGAAGGAGGAGACGCTGGGGCAGAGGATTGGATCGCTCATCCCCGCGATCGGGAACCACCCGAGCCACTCTCCGAACAACAGGAGGAGGATGAGTCCCAGCCAGAAGGTTGGGACGGAGTATAGAAACAACGTGACGTTGGAGAGGACGACGTCGGGGAGGCGATGCACACGCCACGCCTGGTACACACCGAGGCCCAGGCCCATCAGGAAGTCGATGAGCAGGGCCGCACCTGCGAGCAGCAGCGTGTTGGGGATCGCTTCGGCGAGTGCGTCGGCAACGGGACGGCGCAACCCGAACGACTCACCCAGATTGCCGCGCGACAGCTGGCCGAGGTAACGGAAGTACCGGATGTGGAGCGGGCCGTTCAGTCCGAACTGCTCCGTCAGTACGGAATCCCGCACCGGGTCGTTCACGACCTCCGGGGGCCCGAGCAGCGGCTTGCCCGGGGCCAGATCCATGAGAATGAAGGTGAGGGTGACGACCAGAAAGACGATGGCGACCGATGCCGCCACGCGCCGCACGAGCCACATCGCCACCTAGCGCTCCACGCGGTCCCGATCGATGAGCCGGTCCGAAGGAATGCGCCAGGTCCGGAGCAGGGCCGCCCATGAATCGGGGCGGATCTTGACGTCCCCGATGCGACTGTGGAAGACGGCCACATTGTCGGGCGCGAACAGGAAGATCGCGGGCGCGTCGGCGTTTATCGTTTCGAGAGCCGCCCGCCACAACGGGCGCGCCTGTTTCGGCGTGGCGGCGGTCCCGGCGCGATCCACGAGCGCGTCGAATGCCGGATTGTCGTAACGCAGGAAGTTGGATCCACCAAACCCGGCGCGGGTCCACACCTGCGCGACCCCGGAGCCGGGCGAAGGGTCGTTGTTCCAGGCCTGGAGGATGGCATCGAACCTTCCGGCGGCCGCCCGCTCCGACTGTACGCCCGCCTGAACCTCGTCGATCTCCACCTGCGCGCCCACGGCCCGGAACTGCTCTTGCAGCAGCTGCGCGTATTGCTTTCGGGTCTGACTGGTCGAGGGAACGAGGATGTGGAATGCGAGTGGCTGTCCGGCGCGATCGCGGATACCGTCGCCGTCGCTGTCGCGCCACCCACGCGCCGACAAGAGGCGCTTCGCCAGCACCGTGTCGTAGGGGATCTGGCGAGCCTCGGGATCCCAGATCCACCACAGCTGCGACATGGGACCCGGGGGGACCTTGGCAAAGTCCCCGAAGACGCTCTTCACGAGGCGCGCGCGATCGATGGCCATCGTCAGGGCGCGACGCACATCGCGTTCGCCGAAGATCGGGTGGGGCTGTGTCGTATCACCGTTCGCGGCGAGGTTGAAGCCCAGGTAACCGTAGGCGTTGCCGCGGTACGGGTACAACGTGACCTGCGGTGCGGCCCGCACCCGCGCGATGTTCTCCGGGCTGTAGAGCGCCTCGCGACCGTCCGCCTGGTCTGCCACGATCTGGGTGGTTGCCACCTGGAGATCGGGCGTGAAACGCCAGATCACCCGGCGGATGCCGGGCCGCCCGAGGAAGAACGTCGAGTCGGCGACGAGCTCGATCGTTTGGCCCGCCTTCCATGCGACGAAGCGGTAGGGTCCACTCCCTACGGGCTGGCGTCCGAACGGCGCCGTCTTCCAGCTGTCCCTGGGCACGCCCCGCAGCAGGTGCGCCGGGAGGATCCGCATGTGATACACGGCGTCATAGAACATCTCGGGATACCGCTCCCGGAACCGGAACACCGCGGTCTGCGGGTCGCGCGCCTTGACGCTCGCGATGCGGCGCAAGTTGGCGCGGAAGGGCGAGGCCACCGCTGAATCCGTATACGCATCGAACGTGAACGCGACGTCGCTGGCGGTCACGGGCTGACCGTCCTGCCAGCGCGCACGCGGGTCGATGTGGAACACCAAGGTCAGCGGGCCGTCCCACTCCCACCGTTCGGCGAGCAGCGGTTGGAAGTCCTCGTCGCCCACGGTGTTGGTCGAGAGCCCGATGTCGGCCAGCTTCAGGAACAGCTGCTCCTCGATATCGCGCGATGCGACCTGCTGGGTCGACGGCGGGAGCAGGATATCGGGCTCCCCCACCGCGGCGAGCACGAGCGTCCCGCAGTAGGCGCCGGTGCACCCCCCGGAGGGTTGGCACGCGCTGAGCCCGATGGCGGCCAAGACGAGCACAAGACGGCGCGCGGATAGCATGGCGCTTAACATTTCACCGCGGGGCTAGCGGCGCCAGGTCTCCCCACGCCGCGAGGATGGCGTCCGTCACTTCCTCGAAGGTCACGACGCGTCCGAGCGCCTGCCTGAGCGTCGTGGCGTTCTCCGAGGTCGGTCCGTCCAGGAGAATCGAGCCGTGTTGCAGGAACGCAGCGCCGCGGCGGACCTGTGCCGACCCGGCGACTTTCCGACCGTCGACGAGGATCTCACCGCCCACCGTGGTGGCAAAGCACGACACCGGACGGTCGTTGAGTCGCAAGATGGGCCGATCCCCCGCGAGGCGGGCGTCCACGCCCAACGACCGCAGCGCTGTGGCGAGCCGTTCGTGAATCGCGCAGTAGGCATTTCTCAGTCGCCCGAACAGCGCGAGGGGAGCCGCCACCGCGTAGGTGACTTCGTGCTCGTGCCACACGGAGCGCCCGCCCGTAGGCCGGCGCACCGTCGCGATCCCCGGGCTCCGGGCAGCCGGCTCGTTCCGGCCCAACGACAGGCAGGGAGGGTCCCAGCGATACAGCCGTAGAGACGCTGCGCCCGTGCGGTCGGCATCCGCGAGCAGACCTTCGTCGCGAGCCATGTTCTCCGGCCCGGTGCGGCCCTGCGGCTCGATCGACACGCGCCACTCAGACAGGCGCGTAAGCCTCGATCGGCGGACAGACGCACACGAGGTTCCGGTCCCCGTAGGCGCCGTCGACGCGGCTGACGGGCGGCCAGATCTTGTGGTCTCGCGTGGCCGGCGTCGGAAACGCCGCGCGCTCGCGACTGTACGGGCGATCCCACGCGTCCGACAACAGGTCGGCAAGCGGGTGGGGCGCGTACTTCAGGAGATTGTTGCCCTGGTCCGCGATCCCCGTTTCGATCTCGCGGATCTCCTCGCGAATCGCGATGAGCGCGTCGCAGAAACGATCGAGCTCCTCTTTGGGCTCGCTCTCGGTCGGCTCCACCATGAGCGTGCCCGCGACGGGGAACGAGACGGTCGGCGGGTGGAAACCGTAGTCGATCAGCCGTTTGGCGATATCCTCGACCTCCACGCCCGCCGACGCTTTGAAGGGGCGGGTGTCGAGAATGCACTCGTGCGCGATCAGGCCCCCCTGGCCCGCGTACAGCAGCCCGTAATCACCTGCGAGCCGCTTGGCGATGTAGTTGGCCGAGAGAATGGCGACCTTGGTCGCGTGCGCGAGCCCTTCGCGTCCCATCAGCGCGATGTACGCCCACGAGATCGGCAGGATCGACGCGCTGCCCCAGGGGGCCGCCGACACGACGCCGCAGCTCTTTGGTAGCCCCAGGTCCACAACCGGATGCGTCGGGAGGTGCGGCGCGAGGTGCGCGGCGACCCCGATCGGTCCCATGCCCGGCCCGCCGCCCCCGTGCGGGATACAGAAAGTCTTGTGGAGATTCAGGTGACACACGTCGGCGCCGATGTCGCCCGGTCGGCATAGCCCCACCTGGGCGTTCATGTTGGCGCCGTCCATGTAGACCTGGCCGCCGCCGTCGTGCACGATCCGGCAGACCTCTTTGATCGACGCCTCGAACACGCCGTGCGTGGACGGATACGTCACCATCAGTGCGCCGAGGGTGTCCTTGTGTTGCGCCGCCTTGGCGCGCAGGTCGGCGACGTCGATGTTGCCCTTCGGGTCGGTCTTGACGACCACGACCTCCATCCCCGCCATCACCGCGCTGGCGGGGTTGGTGCCGTGCGCCGACTGGGGAATGAGGCACGTCGTACGGTGGCCCTGGCCGCGCGCCTGATGGTAGGCGCGGATCACGAGGAGCCCCGCGAACTCGCCCTGCGAGCCGGCGTTGGGCTGGAGCGAGACCTTGGCGAACCCGGTGATCTCGGCGAGCCACTCTTCCAGTTGTTGGAAGAGCGTCGTGTAGCCCCGCGCCTGCTCGCGCGGCGCGAACGGATGCAGCCGCCCGAACTCGGGCCACGTGACCGGGATCATCTCGGTCGTGGCGTTGAGCTTCATCGTGCACGAGCCGAGCGGGATCATGGCGGATGTGAGCGAGAGATCGCGGTCTTCGAGGCGCTTCAGATAGCGCAGCATTTCGGTCTCGGAATGGTGCCGGTTGAAGACCGGATGCGTGCAGAACGGCGTGGTGCGGGCCAACGCACGGGGGATCGGGGATGGCGCGTTCTGTAGGGGCGCAGCATGCTGCGCCCCTACGCCCACCGCAAACGCCGCGACCACATCGTCCACGTCGGCCTTGGTCACCGTTTCGTCCAGCGCCACCCCGATCCGCGTGGGCGACAGCGTGCGCAGATTGATCCGCCTGGCGCGGGCGGCCTCGAGGATCCTGGGCAGTAGGGGCGCAGCATGCTGCGCCCCTACCTCACCCAACTCGACCGCGATCGTATCGAAGAATTCCGCGTGAACGATTCTGTAGCCCAGGCGCTTCAGCGCCTCGGCGAGCCCGGTCGTGTGTGCGTGCACGCGCTCGGCGATGCGGCGCAGCCCCGCGGGCCCGTGGTACACGGCGTACATCGCCGCGACGACCGCGAGCAGCACCTGAGCGGTGCACACGTTGCTCGTCGCCTTCTCGCGGCGGATGTGCTGCTCGCGCGTCTGCAGCGCCATGCGCAGGGCAGGCCGGCCCGCGGCGTCCTTCGAGACGCCAATGATGCGGCCGGGGAGGTGGCGCTTGTACTGGTCCCGGGTGGCGAAGAAGGCCGCGTGCGGCCCGCCGAAGCCGAGGGGCACGCCGAAGCGCTGGGAGTTGCCGACGGCGATGTCGGCGCCCCATTCGCCCGGCGGCGTCAGCATCGTCAGCGCCAGCAGATCGGTCGCGACGGTCACGAGCGCCCCCGCATCGTGGGCGGCCTTGCACAGCGCGCGGTAGTCGCGGATGGCACCGTCGGTCGCGGGATACTGGAGCAATGCGCCGATGACGCCGCCGCCGAACTTGAAACGCGCCGGGTCGCTCACCACGACGTCGACGCTGCGCACCTCAGCTCGCGTGCGCACCACGGCAATCGTCTGCGGGTGGCAGCCGGCGTCCACCAGGAACGTCCGCTTGCCGTCGTGACTCGAGACGGCTTCCGTGAGGTGCATCGCCTCGGCGGCGGCGGTGGCTTCGTCGAGCAGGGATGCGTTGGCGATCTCGAGGCTCGTCAGGTCCGACACCATCGTCTGGAAGTTGAGCAGCGCCTCGAGCCGGCCCTGCGCGATTTCCGCCTGGTACGGAGTGTAGGCGGTGTACCAGCCGGGATTCTCGAGCACGTTGCGCAGGATGACGCCCGGCGTGTGCGTGTCGTGGTATCCCATGCCGAGGTACGAGCGGTACACTTGATTCTGCCCGGCGATGGCGCGCAGCTCCGCCAGCGTCTCCTGTTCGGTCTTGGCGGCCGGCAGCTTCAACGATCCGCGCAGCCGGATGTCGGCCGGCACGACGGCCGCGATGAAGGCGTCGAGCGAGTCGTAGCCGAGCGTCGCCAGCATGGCACGCTGGTCGTCTTCCGAAGGCCCGATGTGACGCTCTGCGAACTCAGCTTTGGACATGACAGGTGTGGAAGGTGGAGTTCACTCTCCGATGTGCTGCTTATACGCGTCGGCGCTGAGCAGCGCATCCAATTCGGAGGGTGTCTTCAACTTGAGCTTGATCATCCAACCCGCGCCGTAAGGCTCGCGGTTGACCACGGCGGGGTCCTTCTCGAGCACGCCATTGACCTCGACCACCACACCAGCCAACGGGCAATACAGCTCCGAGACGGCTTTCACTGCTTCGATCGTGCCGAAGACCGCCTTCTTGTCGAGCACCGCGCCGACCTTGGGGAGGTCGATATAGACCACGTCGCCCAGTTCGCCCTGCGCATAGTCGGTGATCCCGACTTGGACGACGCCCGCCGCGTCGGTCTTTCGGGCGTATTCGTGGTCTTCGGTGTAGCGGAGGTCCTTGGGGATGTTGGACATGGGCCCCTAAGAGCGATAGAGGTTCGAGTCGCGGCGAAGGTTACCAGACATCGCTGCGTGGCGCTAGACCGGTCCCACCCTCTTCGGTCAGGGCCACGGGTTCGGGGCCTTTCCCCCAAGGCCGCAGGTCGAGCCGCACGGCGACGGGGTCGGGGTCTGCAGCCAGGTAGAGCAGCTTTCCTGGGCGCCCCGCGTCGATCCAAGCGGCGCGCGCCGCAGCGCTCGCCGCTTCGGTGGCGATCGCCGCTCCGGGCTGCGCCGCCCGGATCGCTTTCGCCAGCACAGCCGTCTTGCCGCTGACTCGCTCGACACGCGCGCCGGCTTCGGCGTAGCGCGCCGCGATGGCCTCGAGTGTGCGCGCATCGTCCTTCGCGTCCGCGGCGAAGAGGACCAGGGTCCCGGTCGTCGTGCCGGCCGCCCGGCGGCGCAGCTCCACGAACACATCGTGCGCGTGCGCTTCGAGCGCGTCGAGTGATCCGTCGTTGTCGATCACGTAGTGGGCCTGCGCTCGCTTGCGTTCGGCGTCCATCTGCGCGGCGATCATGCGGTCCGCTTCTTCGTTCGAGAGGCCGCGCAGGGTGCGGAGCCGGGTGCGGCGCAAGGCCACCGGCGCGTCCACGACGACGATCGCGTCGAACTGCGCCGGATCGAGCACCTCGAAGAGCAGGGGGATGTCGTTGACGAGGAGCACATCGCCGCGGCGGCGGGCGGCCTCCTGCAGCTCCTGGCGCCGGCCTTGGACGGCCGGGTGGACGATCGCGTTGAGTGCCGACAGGGCCTCATCGTCGCCCATCACCTTGCCGCGCAGCGACGCGCGGTCGAGGGTACCATCCTTGGCGAGGACATTCGTGCCGAAACGTCGGACGATCTGCGCGAGGACTTCGCTGCCTGGGGCCTGGGCTTCTCGGGCGAGGGCATCGGCGTCGACGACGGTCGCGCCCCAGCGGCGGAACCAGTCGACGACGGTGGACTTGCCCGCCGCGATGTTGCCCGTCAGCGCGACGTTCAGCATCAACGTGCGCCGTACGCCGTGAGCCGTACGCCGGACAAGGACGTGCATTCCGGCGCACGGCGCACTGCGCACCGCTCACAGTAGCGCGGTCTGATCCTCATCCTGCCTGGGAACCTTATGGCAGTGCCGGCATCTCGCCTCGTACGACTCGCGCCCTCCCACCATGATCGTCGGGCTGTCCCATCTGGCGGGCTTGCCGTTGACCAGGCGTTGATTCCGAGTGGCGGGCCCACCGCAGACGACGCAGATCGCCTGGAACTTGTCCACCACCTCGGCGACGCACATCAGCGTGGGCATCGCGCCAAAGGGCAGCCCGCGGAAGTCGACGTCGGTGCCGGCGAGGATCACCCGAACGCCCCGGTCGGCGAGGGCGTTCGCGACGTTGACGATCCCGTCGTCGAGGAATTGGGCCTCGTCCACGGCGATGACTTCCGTACCCTGGCGGATGCTGCGGAGGATCTCTTCGCTCGAGTCGACCGGCTCGGCGTCGACGGTTATGCCGTCGTGAGAGGTGACGGAGTAGAGGCCGGCGTAGCGCGCATCCAGATGGGACTTAAAGACTTGCACGGTTTTGCGGGCGATGACAGCACGGCGAACTCGACGGATCAACTCCTCCGATTTTCCGGAGAACATCACTCCGGAGATGACTTCGATCCAACCGGGACGGGTGCCGTGGAACATGGGCCGGAAGGGTACTCGACGGACTGGGCAGGGTCAAGAAGTGTAGGAAACTTGCGGTTTTCCGAGGGATACCCTATGATGATGCCGGTGTTATGCGGGTTTCCGGGCGCCCCCCCGCGATAGGGGCGGAATTTCGGGCTTTTCTGGATCTGTCCCTCACAAGGAGAACGTAGTGAACAAAGCCGAGCTGACTGCAGCGCTGGCCATGCGGACGAAGATGTCCAAGGCCGACGCGTCGCGCACGGTCGAAGCCCTGTTCGACGACAAGGGCATCATCGCGGGCGAGCTGAAGAAGGGCGCGAAGGTTCAGATCACGGGCTTCGGAAACTTCGAGGCACGCAAGCGCGCGGCGCGGATGGGGCGCAACCCGAAAACGGGTAGCGTGATTCAGATCAAAGCCTCGATTGCACCGGCGTTCCGCGCGGGCAAGCAACTGAAGATGGCGGTCAACAACAAGAAGTAAGCGTTCGCAGTGCGAATGCTGCATACGGGCTGCCCCGCTGGGCGGCCCGTCAGCGTTTGGTGGTGTGTGTTGCGATGATGCAACGCGTGCCAGCGAGGCGTGCGGCGTTTCGATACGGCACGAGTGTTGCGGCCATGCGACGCACGCCCTCCGTGCTCCACCTTCAAGCGGATGCCCGCGACATGCCCGCGACGCACGCCGGTCTGGCTTCAGAAACGCCCGCCCCTTCGTCCGCCCTCGATCCCGTCGCGCTCACGCCTGCCATGGCGGATGTCCTCCGACGAGCCCATGTGTTCGCTCCTGCCGCGACACCGATCATCCTGCACGGCGAGAGTGGCACGGGGAAGACGTTCATCGCGGAGTACATCCATGAGCTGAGCGGGCGACAGGGCGGGTTCCACCCGTTCAGCGTGGGGTCGGTCGCACCGCAGCTGGCGTTGGATGAACTATTCGGCCACGTCCAAGGTGCTTACACGGACGCGCGCCGGGTGCGGCCGGGGCGCATTGCGACCGCCGGCAACGGGACGTTGCTGCTCGACGATGTGCAGAATCTCGAACTCGGCGTGCAGAAGCAGCTGCTCCAGGTACTCGATCGGGGGACCTACAGTCCCGTGGGGTCGGATCGCGTGCTCGCCGTCGCGTGCCGGGTCATACTGGCGATGGCCGACGATCCCGACGGGTTGGTGCGGTGCGGCGTGCTGCTCAAGGATCTACGATACCGATTCGGCACGTGCAGCATTCGCGTGCCGTCGCTGCGCGAGCGACGGGCGGAGATTCCGACTCTGGCACAACTCTTTTTGGACGACTGCCCGCGTGCTACGAAGCTCGATGGACCGAGGCGGTTCTCGGCTGCCGCGCTGGCCTTTCTTCTCGAGGGGGAGTATCCGGGGAACGTGCGCGAGCTGGGTGGTGCGGTTGTGCACGCATTCCTCATGGCTCGGGCGGTGGGCGCTGCCGAGGTGGGAGCGACGCATCTGCCGGCGGAGGTGTGTCCGCCGCTGCGCTACGAGCGGCGGGGCGATCGCGAATCGAACCGCCGGGCGATCGAGCGGGCACTCGTGCGGACCGGGGGGAATGTGAAGGCGGCCGCGGGGTTGTTGGGGGTGAGTCGGGGCACGATTAACGCGCTTCTGCCTACGGGGCGGTTGCAGCTCGGTGAGGTCGGGGGAGGACGGCGGAGGAAGGGCTGATGGGCTGAGCGCGTCACCTCTCACGCCTTTCGGCTCAGATTCTCAGGAGGGACCAGGACGGATCCTCGAAGGTGATTGGGTTCGACCCGGCGTACTCGTAGAGTATTGAAGCCGCCCTCAGTCCCGATGGGATCCTGCGTCAGGAACCGTCCCGTCTGTATGGTCCGCTGCTCGGTCTACCGGGGGGCGATCGTATCGCGAGGGACGGCGCGGAATGGGAGTGGTCTACCGTCGACGTCAAGGACGCGTGGTCCTCCCTGCCAGTCCGCCGGAGGCAGACGAACAGAGTCGTCCTCAAAGTGCCAGGCTCCGGCTGAGTCCCGTACGACGATCAATCCGAAGTACTTGTTGTTGGTAGTCGCAAAGTCACCGAGGGACCGTTTTTGCAGGAGGGTAGCCGTGATAATTGCTGAGCGAAGGTTCATGGCCTCGACGTAGGGGGCGAATGCCGGCCAGATCTGGACCGCCTTTTGTCTGAGTGCCTCATGATCCGAGATGTCGACGGGGCTAGCGTACTCTAGTTGGAGCGCCGGTGGAGAGCCATCCGCGAACGCCCATCCCTTGATCCGATAGACGGTCAGCGTTTCGGCCCCAACGATGACATGCATGTTGGTGTCGTTGTAGGGTCCGTACTTTCCGATCGGAACGGAGGCTTGGCACGCCCCTATCGACACAACGACCAACATGACACGTGTTCCGGAGGCACACAGCACTGTGGACAGCCTCGAATGGCGGCGGCAGCGTGAACCTAGCGACATTCGAGAATGAGATTCACCCCCCCCCAGAGCCAGGAGACGACGATAAGCGTCGTGCTCACGTGGTGCCCCATGGCCCACGCGAACCCTCGAGCATCGTAGTGTTTGCGCGACCAGCTAATCCAGTCCGGAAAGAGCTGCGTGCGATCGCGGGCCAGCCACTCCCGAAGCACGACCCTCGCAGGCCCACCTCCGATCGACCGGGCGCCTCGAAAGGCCACCCTCACTTGGCTACTCGAAAGGAGACTTGAGCGTTCCGTTAAATCTACCCCGGCCTATTCCTCGGGGGAAAAGTCCTGCGTGTATGGTGCGTAACGATGATGCTCCTTGCGAGCGGCTTGGAAAGCGCGCCAGATCCAAACGAGTGGGCCTCCCTCCAAGGATCGATAGTGAATTGTGACCGGCTTTCCCTGCAAGATCAGGGTGCCGGTCGCCTTCACGACCACAGCGCCCTTGGACCAAACAACTTCCTCGAACCGCCCTCGTGCGACCTGTTCGACGATCTCCCTAATCTCGTCCAGAGAGGAAAGCTCCGTAAAGGCCCCTCCTTCACCGTCGATCTCCACTGGCGTTGCGCGGCCGATTGACAGATAAACTCTCGATCCGTCCGGCTCGACGGCGCCACTGATACCGGCCGCCGAGTCGCGCGACGGCACGAGTTGAAGGAGTGTCAGACCGTCCTCGTCTGGTTCCTGCGCAACGCGTGCTGCGCCGCGAGACGCTGCGGCTACCTCCTCAAAGATTCGTAGTACCGCCGTCGGTGACAGGTTTGCCATCGGTTATGGTCGCACGTGTCAGCCTACAGGTTCCCAGTCAGCATGCGTGGTCGCGCTCGGTCCGACGGGGCGTGCAGAATCATCGAAACAGGTCCAGGTGAATCGTCCTCGATCGAGGCCACCAGGTTGGCTGTCCCCTACCGCCTATTCCAAACGACGCCCGGGCCCACTGGCAGACCCTGCGCTCGACGAACATCATTGAGCGGTTCTTTGCCGAGTCCGCCGGCGTTTGCAAGTCCAGGGCGCGCTGCCGGGGCTGAGGCCGTGCTGATCGTCTGGGGTACGTTGGCGAGTAGCGGGATTCAGCTGCGTCGCCTCAAGGGTTTTCGGTCGCTCGCGATCGCTCACGCCGCGTAATGTTCGACACCGCGAGGATCACCCGAGTCCTTTTCTACAACTCGCGAGACACAACTTCAAACCCGACGCAAAGCAATAGCAAATGAACACACGGCGCTCCACCTACATCGGGACGCGTTTGTATGATGCGAGGGTGATCTCGCACAGCTGGCGCACCCGTGCCTCGGGCACTGCCTCAGTTAGAAGTAGCGGATCGACAAAAGCATCGTACCACTCTGCTAGCGCGTGGTCGCCGTCATACAAATGCAGATGATCGCAGAGTTCGGGCACTGCGTGGCGTTTCGCCAGAGCTGCCAAACCCCGAAGGAGTACCGGTGAGACCTTTGCACGGAAGTACCGAGTGCGAGGCCATAATGTCCCTCGTGCAGGGATAAACGGTCCTGGCTCAGCATGTCGCTCCAGTAACCCAATCACATCCTTCTCTACGCCGCCCCCCTCGACGAAAAGCGTGGTAGCTTCCGGCAGGACGCGCTCAATCCCTTCGAAAAAGGATGTTGGGCTCTCGATGGCTGTAACGGACCAGTGCGGAACCTTCGCGAGATATCCGTCCTTCACTTCAGACATAGGAACGCCCCTTGAGGAGACAACAGGAATCTGGCAATTCGATCGCCTCACCAGAGCTTCGGAAGTGGAATGCGCACATGAAAGTCCGAACCCTTTACTCCCTTGAACCACCACGTGAGCTGTATGTGCGGGAGCCTGGCTCCTCGAAGTCGCGGGAAGGAATGATGCGCTCCGTGCGCCATTAGCCTGCTCTCAATGCTAGCAGCCTTTAGACCGGAACCGGCCCCCGCCAACGCGAGAGATGTCATCTGACCAGCGAAGTACTGCTGCGAATCGTATCGAACGCAATTCTCACGACAGCCGCCGGGTATCACAAATCTCAACCAGTCACTAATGCCGAACGGAAGATCTCCAAACCCAGCGAAAAAGTCTCCCGTTTTTTGCCAACCGTCTCGGTCGTCAGGCGCCGGCGCCTCGACAGAAAGGGGGTCCAAGGTGAACTTCCATTCTTGTACCTGACCCCGATCGTCAACCACATAGAAACGGTCGTGATCTAGGTCGTTGGGCTCCCGGCAGATTTCCTTTCCCCGCGCATCATAGTAGATGTCGTCCCCCGCCACGGCACACAGGCCGAACGGATCTGCGAAACTGACGGGGTTCGACCCCGCGTACTCGTACAGGTTGGCGCCACCCGCCAACCCGATCGGATCTTGCGTTAGAAACCGCCCCGTCTGCGGATCATACCAGCGGTTCCGCAGGTAGGCAAAGCCACCCCCCTGGTTTGGTGTGCTCGCGCCGCTGGTATGATCCGCAGACGGGGCGGTTTC
>Ga0193737_1000068_pt1 | contig 15638 bp, 16 predicted proteins | sample L2m2metaG_FD_165510 | JGI IMG/M metagenome (GOLD analysis project Ga0193737, IMG submission 165510) | Soil microbial communities from a riparian zone of the East river system, Colorado, United States - L2m2 | ecosystem: Environmental > Terrestrial > Soil > Riparian zone | place: USA: East River... | reverse complement strand
GAACAAGGTACCTAAGGATTTGATAAGAGAATATGAGACGGAAGATGGTGCGAAGGTGAGGGAAATTGGCCCGTTAGTATATGGTTCTACGACGACTATAGGTCCTGATGGTAAGCCCATCGTAAGGGAATTCGGGAACGTCAGACCTCGAATGATTATAGGATCAACGCCAAATATTTTGACAGAACGCCAGCCACTGTCAGAAGTGTCTTCTACGGATAAAGAGGTAAGAGTTAGTGTAGAATTATCAGGGGTTTCTAAAGAACAAATTAAGATAGATGCGAATGAGAATCAAGTCGACATAAAAACAGATGACCCAAAACGAAGATATCATGAAGTTATCGACTTACCCACTGAAGTAGATATTGATAGTGTAAAATCCACATTTACCAATGGACTGCTTGAAATCACCTTTAACAAGAAGTCAATGGATTAGGCAAAAAGCAAGTCCATAAGAATTGATTAATTAAATAGAATATTTTCTACATCTCTTTTTTCTTTATCGACACTTTCTTCTAATCATACACCAATATGACTGTGTTATGATATTCGTAAAAAAACATTATAAAAAATTTACGCCCAATTTTTTTGCTGATCTTTACATACTTGGTAAAAAACCCAATCCAGGATTCTAACTTTATATTTGAAAAATAATATAGTGATAACATTGCAACTCTATATAGGATGTTCGGGATGGAGTTATACTTCTTGGGAAGGTCCAGTCTATCCTCAGAATATAGAGAATAGGTCATGGCTCCCTTATTATTCTCAAATTTTTGACTATGTAGAGATAGATTCTACTTTTTACAATACCCCAAGTGATTTAATGGTAAAGAACTGGAATAGAAGAACTCCTGATAATTTTAGATTTACAGCCAAATTTCCTAAAATAATAACACACTCAAAAAATTCTTTTAGTATTAAGTTAGATTAAAATTGAGTTAAATTGTAAAAGCACTGTTGAGTATTTATCAAAATTTAATATTCAATCTGTTTCTCAGCCTTGGTATTATATGAAAGCCAAAAGCAATTAGTGTTCCTATTATAAGAGTCACAATTAGCAATCTGGGAATATCAATCACTGGCTGACCTAAATTCTGTACTATTTTATCAAAATCTTTCAATAATATTTGAGCCTGTTGTATCGAATCAGAATTCTTGGTTTTGGTTAACTCATCCAACCTTGATACTGAGTCATTAAAATTCAAAACAATATCTAATTGATTTCTTGATTCAAGTTCCTTTCTTATATTGAACCAATTGTCTCCTGATTGTATGTCATCGATCTGTTCTCTTGCTAGTGTATAGTTATTTTTATCCAGCGCGCTGATAATACCTTCTACATTTTCTTTCAGTAGCGGAATTTCCTCTATTAGTAATCTGTCCCAACCCTGAGCGCCCCCACTCGTGGCAAACCCTACATGGTTGTAACCTTGGCCAGAGAGAAAAAAAATCAAGAATATTATCGACGTCTTACATGTACGTGTATTGATGTAGTTAGATATCATTACAGCCATTTAGGACCACCGCGGTACAATAGTAGTAAAAACCAACACCATAAATAGAATCATCAATATATGTGGAACTGAAGCAAGTATCATTTTTTTGGTATTAGCATGATTTGTATTTAGTGCGATTCTATATGTAATATATCCTCCGACTAGTACTGCAAGTATTGCTTCAATAATCCATTTCATTGAATACAACTCAAATGAGCCTAGGTCTATCAAGTTTGGTGAGATGTAGAGATAAATGCCCAGATGGTGTAATGCCGCAGTCACGTAAAGTCCACCACTGTTTGCAATCTGCCCAAAAGTAGAATCGAGGATACCAAAAATAAAAAATGATGCAAGATATGGATAAGCGAAGTTAGCGAAATTAGACCTTAATTTTTGGGATGAGAATATACTTGATATAAGTGACGCAAATGTGTATAGAGCTAATACAAATCCAATAGACATAACATACCTAATAACACCACGTTCAGCCTGTTCTTCGGAAAGGAATGGAAATAAAAATTGTACTGCCTCAGAGAGGCTATCCTTAAATCCGGGTATTAAAACGTCTATCGTCTCATGCCACAGAAATGTATTGAATATCCCTATAAGTACCAAAATTGTAAGAGCCTCATAAACGTCCGGTCGAAATACTTGCCATAGTTCTGAAAATGGGATTCGAAGCCTTAATCGCATAGGTTCGGTAGGCGGACATGAATGGGTACATTTCATACACATACTACACGCTGAATTATTTGTCATCGTAGCTGGATGTTCTCCCCATGGACAACCCTCTGTTTCCTCGTTACCTTTGAAGCAGTCATGCGTCTTGCATGATTTACAAGTAGGATCAATTTTTCCTACACTTGTCATATTCGCTGCATTTTTGCTATTTGTTATCTCTGATGTCAATGGCAGTTTCCTAATGATAGAAGAGGACGCTTGTCGCTGTTTGTTAGACATATCTGAATGCGTGGCCATTGTTTTTGTCCTGACCTCTAGCGGTGCAACCCTTGACATTACTGCTAATGGGCTCGTGATTGGACACATATATCGGCAGAAAACCCGGTCTTTGAATACAATGCTTACCAATATGGCTATTGCAATAACTCCAGTTATCCATACGGCCGTAATCAACGGTTCACGTAAGACCGGAATTCCAAATTCTCTAAATCCCCATAGGGGTCCCGCGAATGCTAACAAAGGGAGGCCCCAGTTACTCAATTGACGAGGAAATTTGAATCCGAGATTAAATCGGTTAACTGCTCCAGCAATTGCACCGACCGGACATACAGCACACCATGATCTGCCTAAAAAGAATAGACCTGCAAAAATCATTGGATACCAAAAAATACCAGACAGTGCCAGTGTTATTAGGTTAGCATCGGAAGATTCTGGTCCAGTAAAGCCATCATATATGAACGCAACAAGTAATATTACAAAAAATATCTGTAAAAATAATGGGTAATGTTTACTTCTATAAAATCGTCGTACCAAACCGTAATTGAACAAGTCACGTCTTTCCCGCGATTCCAGTGTCATTCTGCTATCATTATTCCCCTATATTCAATTTTTCCACTATATTCATTGAGACTATAAATAAAGAAAAATTATAACAAAGGATGAGGGAATTCGAGTTACTTTGTAAAGATTAAACAAAGTGACTAATTTTGCTGTTATTGCTGTTTGATAAGTTCTTCTTACTATCATAAGGACCAGACAAATTAAGTAAGCAAAATTGGGAAGTTCTACTACTGTTTAACAACCTTCCAAGTAGGATGTATTTCATGCCATCCCTTTGGTTTATCAGTTACCCATGCTCCCCACACATGTACATTGTCACCGTCTTTTGGAAGATACATACCATCTTGATGTGGAGGTACAATTTCTACGACTAGAAATCCATCTGTTTTTTCATCGTTCTTTTCATTAACAAGGAACTTGAATTGTTCATCCACTTTTAAGAAAAATTTGTAATCCCCGTCATCCATCTTTTTAGTATGCATTACAATACCAGTTGCATCTTGACATTCAGCCAAGACTCTAAGGTCTTCCGCATTTGAAGCACCGTCAAGAACATTTCCAGGTCTACAATCTGGGCCTGTTATTCCTTTACGTTCAGTCACAACAATTTTGTCTTGAGATTCTATCCTATCTTGATCTGCTTTAGGAATTGGTGCTTCTCCTTCTTCTTCTGAAATGCTTAATTCTAGTCTTTGCTTCATCTGTATGTTAATATTTACATCCTGATTATTTGTTTGGCCTTGAGTTTCTCCCGTTTCATTTGTACTTTCACTAGATCCACCATCGCCAGTTTCGTTACTAATTTCAGAAGATTCACTACTCAACAAATCACCGGTTAAACCATTACCGGTCTCATTACTCCCTTCAGACTTACCCTGACCACCAACAACGTCTGGCAAATCACTCGCATTGTTATTATCGCCTCCAGATCCTATGTTAATATCAGGAGGAGAGATTTCTATTCCGTTCCCCGAAGATCCCTCAGCCGAGTATTTGAAGTAATTAATTGCTATTCCTTGTGTCGTTACTAATACAAAACTAAAACTTAAGATTAAAATACATATATTTCTACTCGTATGTGATTCCACTATATTCACTAATCAAAGTCAGCCAACATACTATAAATAGAACTTGAGCCCTTACTTTTAATTCTGCAACCGTTTTCGTTATCTCGAATTACTTATGATGTTCAAACACCAATAGACATGAGGATAGAATGAATCAATATATTCACAAAGACGGACGGGACTCTAATTTCTATTTGCTAGTTTTGTTTCTATCAAACGGCCAAGGCCTCTTTGAGTTAAAATGATTTTACTATAAAATATAAGCATCGTAGATTTTTTGTTTGTTATCAAATGAGGTGGGAATTCCTGTATCCTGATCTCTACTTACGGCAGTTGGCTCATGTGAGGCGATATCTTCAGGATTTGGTAACCCAACAAACTCCTTTCCCAATTTTTTTGTTGATCTTTACACACTTGGTAAAATATCCAATCCAGAATTCGTAATTCATTGTCTAATATCTTACAGACTAAATCAATTATTTACCAAGAAAAAGAACAATAAGCCAAATATAATTGCAGAAATAGAAACGACTACTGACGCTACTTTTATTCTTCTATTAAAGAACTGGCATATAGTAGAATTTTCTAAGTTTTTAAGGGTATTCACTCTAAAACAATTAGGTAATGATCGGTATTAAGGCTTAACACATGTTGGAAGTTCGTTGCATATGTTAAACATTCAAGAGTTTACAAAAAATTCGCGAGTCAAGTTTCACCTGGGGCAGACTTTTTATCCTGACCATGCTCAATTAGAGCAGGTGAGACACACAAGATGTCAAAAAAAAACTATAGAGGTTGACTCTGATATGATTGATCGGGCTGTTAATGAGTTAGCCAAACTTATACTTCGGCTTGATAAGAATCCGTAGAAACCAGGAAGGTAGAGTCGTGTCATTACATATTACTAAAAGAAAAGTACGTTTATATAGTAACAAAAAAATATAGTAGGTAGCCACTTCGCACATTGATACTTATTCTGCTTGTTTGATATTTGTCATGGTAACGGTGCGAAGATATCGTCGCTCGGGCATGCGCCAAGTGTATCGAATGGATGATTATTTAAATGACTGTCCGCTGCATTTTGAGAGAGACTCATTGTTTGCTCTTGTGTTGGGTTACCTGGTGGTCTGTGACAAATCTCGACATCCCCTGGTTCGTTACTAACTAAGTCATCATCAATAGCCTCCGAGTTTGAGCAAGCTATGTTGCCACTGCTACTAAGGGTCATAGAATTTTTGTCGCTTTTATCATCATTTTCAATCTCACCATCTACCTTACAGTTAATTTCTTGGCGTATCTTCTGGGTTTCTTCATTACAATTGAAGTCACCGTTGTCTTCACATTCATCTTCCTCAGCGAATACTGGTGCCACTTGTGGCGCTCCTGTTCCTGTAATTACTGTAAACAAACCTGTAGACAGTACCACAAGTATTAACACATTTTTTGTGTTCAACATTGTTGTCGTGGAATTAATACTAAACTAAGTATAAGTAAATTGGGAAAGAAGAAAGGATAAGAAAAGGAGAGATGTTTTTTTACTACGTTAAATCTGAATTTATAGATAGAATATTATTCGAATTCTGTAATCATTCAAGATATAACTTTTACATTTTATTTTATTAATACATCTTTATAAATGACTTATTAAGTATTAAAGTCCTAAGGTCTAAGGATGAAATGGATTTTTTTGATTCAATACATAACATTAAAAAAATTAGATTTTTTGAAGTGTAGAAATTATCGTTTCTAATCACGCGAATATTGAAGTGGCCATTTCGATTCAGAAGAATCTATTATCAAGACTGATTTTCCCAAATTGGGAGGCAGATCAGGGGACGATGTAGCATTACCTAAAACACTAAAATCGTACCTTATCGCATTTTCATCATCATCATATGTCGGATTAAATAGTTCAATCTCGAAAACATCATCTTCTTGATCATCTGTAAGTACTACTAAGGCTGCATTAGGCGGGTCTACTTGAAAACTATCTTCACCGCTTGTCCAGTTACCGACAAAGTCTTGGGTAGTTTCAGTGACGACTATTCTATTTGGTCTATCAGAAAACAAAATTGTCTTGTCCGCCAAATCATTTAACTGCAGTATATACGATGTAGAATTAATATCTGATATGGTGCCTGATTGAGCATGTAGAATTGCAAGGAATTGAGGCGATTCAATATTGGTTCCCATTTCTCCTTGTTGAGCAAATACAGCTGTCATCAACAATGATATACCTACAAAAACCGAAATTGTTGAAAGCATCGAAAATATTACTATAGTGTTATGGATTTTCATCAATTCGAATTAGGATCCCGTACTTATATCTTTTAGTATCTTCAAAATATTATTTGAGGATTATTTCATCTTTCTTTTCGTACGTATACATCAAATGTATCCCAAATAACATTACAGATATTGCAATAACCTGATTGATACCGATAGACTCGTGTAGAAATATTGTGGCGAAAATTAGTCCAAACACCGCGGATAAACAAAGCAATGATGATGCCTTGATTACCCCAATCCTCTTTATGCTATGTATGTAAAGGTATAGTGATATGGCAAATCCAAAGACACCAAGAAGAATTATGGGTATTAACTGCTCACTGTGAATATCGAAAGGAATCCCCGATATAACTACCGTTCCCATTAATATGGTGCCTCCAATCAAGGCTTTCAGCTGAATCAACTTTGAAACATGTATTTGTCTGGCAATAATCTTACAAATATTGTTATCGAATCCCCAAATAATTGTTGATAAGATAACTAAAACGTTACCTATGTTTAAACTAAATATCGAACTATTAAAGTCAAGATTTGTTGTTACCAGAAATACACCTCCTAGAATCAATGTTACTGCAATATATCCTACGGGTCTCAATCTTTCTCTAAAAATAAGCAACGCAAACAAAATTGAAAAAACAGTTTCTCCGTTAGCAAGTAATGCAGTATCTGCAGCTGTACTCATCTTTAATCCTTGAAAAAAGAAAATAGGAGCTATTGCAGCACCGGTAATTGCACTTACAATGATAAGAAAAAAGTATTTCTTGGTAATCTTTGACGATATCCTTGCAGCAGAAGGTGTAAAAAACAGTCCAGCCGTCAAGTAAATAATTGATGAAAGGAGTAAAGGATCAACTGTTGATAGAATAGGTTTTCCTATGGTAGAAACAGATCCGAAGAGAACAGCAGCAACAATAGCCGAAATGTACCCGACAATAATATTTGAATTGACAAAACTACTATAATTCAACCTTAATCCTAGCATTCATGACGGACACCTTATGGGTATTAAAACCTATTTATGTTGTATACTCCTCAACAATCAATTGAAACTATGCAGGTGTAAACATAAGCGAAAAACACAGGAGGATTTTTTGCGAATATCTAGAGTTACTAACGATGTTTATGAAATAATGAATTTTAAAAACATATAGATATCTAGATTTCCATATTCGTTAGATAATACAATGAAGATTTTGATTGAAATCTTTGGAATTGTACTTGTAATGGCAGGTTTAGTATTTACTGCACAGTCCGAATCGTATGTGGGTCCTCAAAGCTCATTTATGTACAGCAATCCTTCTTGGACAATAAATGGTCTGATGATCATCCTGGCAGGAATTATCGTCTTAATTCTGGATATTATCATTAGGATCGTTTATCATCCAAATACGAATAACAAGTAAGTGAGATAAAATAGATCTTGGAAATCTTTCTTCATAAAATGTCAATGGAGATAGACATTATTCTCATCTTTTTTGAACAAATGTACAACCATTTTCTTCAAACAGGAATGTATCATAGATAGATATTTGGAAACTGGTAATTACTTTTTATATCCATTCAACATAGATTATTTATTTGAAATATTATTTACCAATGTCCTTCTATTTCTTATTGGGTATTTCATTCTTTTTTAATCTTTTTATCATTGGTATTTACGCTCAAGAAGAGAATAATGAGAACGTAATATCACCTAAATCCAACCCGGTAATTAGTTCTGGTAGTTTTCCCATTGGAATTGAGATCAATCCAATAACAAACAAACTTTATGTTGCCAACCAATTTTCTAATACAATATCAGTTATAGACATTGACACATCCAAAGTGGAAGAAAATATCGATACGGGTGATTCACCATATGATGTTGACGTAAATCCATTTTCTAACAGAATATATTCTTCGAATAGGGAATCTAATACGGTTTCTGTAATTGACGGTTTTACTAACAAAGAACTCACTGAGATACCCGTAGGAAATTCTCCAGTGGGTATAGGCACCAATTTAGCAGCAAACTGGATTTATGTTGCAAACATGGATTCAAAAACAATTAGCGTTATTGATCCAATTGTTAATAAGGTAAGACAAACATTGAAGATTGCTTCATCGCCATACGATATTATAGTCAATCCGCACACCAACAAGGTTTATGTTTCTGATTTGGGAAAAGATAGCGTACTTGTATTAGATGGAAATAATAATACAGTGATATCATCCATACCTGTTGGTTCAAGGCCTTCTGGACTAGCAATCAATACGCAAACTAATACAATTTATGTCTCAAACTTCAGGAACGATTCTGTCAGTGTCATAAACGGCACATTTAACAAGATTGAAACTAATATTAAAGTCGGAGATAGTCCAGTCGGAATAGCTGTTAATCCACGGACTAACAAGATTTATGTAAACAATTTGCTGGATAATTCCATAAGCGTAATTAATGGAACGACAAATAAGCTGATCAAAAATATTTCTTTAGAACCTGCGATAATTGCCTCTGGAGTAAATAATCCTTTCATTAATATACCCTTAAAGGTAACTTTTCCACTTATCGCAAGTAAGCTAACAGTAGATCCCACTACAAATTTCACCTATGTCACTAATACTAGGACAAATGGAATAATTGCAATCGACGGAAAGATAGACAGAATAATTACAAAAATATTTATCGAAATTAATCCTCCGAATACTGGGACTGTAAAATGTAATGGTATTCAATTGGGAGCTGGTGAATCTACGACATTGCCTCTTCTTACAACCGCAAGATGCGAGGCAATACCAGACAGAGGGTACGATTTTGGTCATTGGGCAGTGACCAATAATACAAGACAAAATCCAGTATTTTTTAATGTTACTGGGTATGAAACTATAACAGCAAATTTCAAAGGTGCAATATTGACCGAGACTTTTATTGTATTAACTTCTGTAGTAATAGGTCTGGTATCAACAATTGGAGGCTGGTTTTACAGACAGAAATCTAGATTATCCTTCAAGAGAAATCTAACCAATATAGATTACACATATGAGATGTTATCAAAAAACAACAAGGAAGAATGCATAAAACAGTTGGAACAAATTCAGAGAGATTTGAATTTCTTACATCGGAAAGGAAAAATTAACGAATCCCAACTAGAATTCTTGGAAAAGAGAATTAACTGGTACATAGGCCGAGTAAATACATCCAAATAAATTTCTAGGGGCAACCTGGTTAGACATTTGTACCAGACCGTATAAAAGAGTAGATTCAATAAATGATTAATATGACGAGTAAAGTACTAATTTTAATGGAGTAGCCTGAAGCATGCGAAAAAAGCCATCAAATTCTAACAAAGAAAGGATATTGCAATATATTCAGAATAATCCGGGATGTTATCTCCGTCAAATTAGAAATGAGCTAGATGTATCGATGGGATCAGTTCAATATCACTCTTACCAGCTCCAGAAGGGAGGGAAGATAACATCAATGAGGCAGGGTTTGTATAAATTACATTTTCAGTCTGGCACCTTTGAAGATCATGAGAAAATACTCCTGCAGGTGTTGAATCAAGAAACTCCACGAGAAATTATCTTGTATATAATAGAACAAGGAGATCCCACACAAACTGATGTTGTAAAAAGGCTGGGTATATCGGCACCTTCAGTAAATTGGCATGTTAAAAGATTAATCGATTTGAATTTGGTCGATGAAGTAAGGGAAGGTAAGTACAAAAGATACAGACTTCGTGATGACTCGATTGATTCAAGGTACATAGAGCAATTGCTAAAGACACATCATCCAAATCTTTGGAATAAATGGAGTAATAGATTAGTTGAAGTTTTCCTGTCGTTATCAAAAGAAGACAAATAGTTGTAGGGAATATTTTGGATTTTCTTACAACTGAAACACCACTCATAGAACTCATTGAAAGTATTCTATACATAATTGGTACAATATTTGCGGCAATTTTGATAGCCCTGTCAATTTCTGCCTATAGGAACACAAAGTTACGAAAATTACTCTATGCAATTGTTGCATTTTTGTTATTTGGCATCTTCTTGTTTTATGAGTTCTTAGAACATAGTATGTCACTGGATAATGCTTTTACAGACATTGTAGTTCCCTTCATGGGAGTATCTATTCTTGTATTATTCTTTATGGCGATAGTTAACAAGAAATAGATGTATTCAGTTCCTGATAGATTCAATGTGTCATAGAAAATAAATTTCATCAAAAAGTGATAATTTCCTTACTCAAATATGGAAACATCTGGAATATCAAGATCGTTAACAATTTTTCCCTGTTTACTAATTTTCAAGTGCATATTCATGTCTGTTTTAGACACATCAGGCCATCATAAACCAGGACTAATCAATACCGCAGTAAAGTAAATGCAATATCATGAAATATATTGTATCTAATCTTATGATGTAGCGTTGAGGTATATTCTCGCGGCCATTATCTGCGTTGCTGTGTTCATGATTGTGGGGTTTGCGCTTTCCCCTAAACTAGGATACCAAAATCCAGCTGTTATTAAATTGGATGAGGCAATCACATCACTTTTCTACAATGCTCATTCTGGCAATATTGATGATTTCATGATTTTGTTATCAATGTACGGCAGAGAGATAGTATGGTCAGCGGTAATTGTATTTCTTGGTATATTTGCGGGTTGGAAGGGAAAGAAAATCGCTTTAATTATTGTCATCTCCTTTTTGATTATAATGCCATTAAATACGTTATTAAAGAATTTTTTTGAAAGGCTTCGTCCAGTAATTGAAATACGGGAAATAAATGTTCCTCTAAAAACAGATTTTGCATATCCATCTGGTCATGCCTCTATCGTTAGTAGTGGCGCATTGATACTAATGATATTCTATAGAAAGGAAAAGGATCTTATTTTTTCCTCGTTATTAACAATAGAAGCGGTCCTCGTATGTTTTTCGAGGATTTACGTTGGAGATCATTACTTTTTTGACGTCATAGGTGGCACGTTACTTGGCTCAGGAGTCTCCCTATTGTCAATTTCCTTTTCAAAGTATCTCGATCCTGCAGTTAATGGTGTACGTAAGTATCTAGAAAAATCTCCATAATTTCGTACAGTTATTTTGAAAGTCCTTTACCCTGAAATATGCCGGCCCTTATCCACTCCATAAATTTTCTATCTGATAGGGAGTTTCTCATACGGAGAGAATTTGTAGCATCGTTTCCAATAACATAACGAAATTTAGGATCTTTGGAATTCAATGCGTCGAGGATTGTGTCGGCAACATCGTAACTAGAAGTTAGACTATTTTTCATTGCTTTATCTAGGAAGTTAACTCTCCTTTCCATTAACTTTTGATAAGGAGATTCGAGATTCATGCCCTTGACCTTTACATTTTGAAAAAAATCTGACTTGACAACTCCAGGTTCAATCACTATAACGCGTATTCCAAATTCCTCCAATTCAAATGAGATAGACTCAGAAAGTCCTTCCACAGCAAACTTACTTGAGACGTATGCAGAGTTAAGTGGAACACCAAATCTTCCTACCATTGAACTAATATTTACAATAGTTCCATTTCCTTGCTTCCTCATTATTGGGACTATTGCCTTTATGAGTCTAATTGTTCCAAAAAAATTGGTTTCAAATTGTTTCTTAACCTCTTGAGTTGTAATCTCTTCAACGGGACCAAACATACCATACCCAGCATTATTTATCAAAACATCTATTCTTCCTGTGTCAGTAAGAATTTTTTTTACCGCAATTTTGATAGATTGATTGTCATTTACATTAAGGCGCAATATTTTCAGAGAAAGGTTTTCCCCATTTATTAAATCCTGAATCTTCTTATCCTTTGACAAATTTCTTACCGTTCCGTACGTCATAAAGTTGTTACGAGATAAGACATGACAAGTGGCAAGTCCTATTCCAGAAGAACATCCAGTTACCAAAACCGTTCTTTTAGATTTCATAATTGAACTTATGGGTCACGATTAAAATATTTTCGGAATAGATTAGTTCAGGTAGCGAAGATATATTATCAAATTTAGCAATTTAATTATACCACCAAATTCCAGATCTAGTTATGCTACTAATTCCAAAACTGGAAATTAAATCTATGGTCAAAATGATTACCTTTCTAAATGAAGAAAAAGTTGGTAGGGTTGCATCAATTGACGTACATGGTTATCCACAGATAATACCTATGAATTTTGTTTATGTAAAGAATGATTCAGTTGATACTCAAACAGGTACTAATAGTATTGGCGCGATTTATATGCACTCTCATCCAGTTGGAGAAAAACTTGAAAATATGAAAAGAAATTCAAAGGTTGGCTTTGAAGTTGATTCTTATATTTGTTTCTTGCCTTCATATTATTTCCATCCCACCGATGCATCACAGGCAGACACATTGTATGTTAGTGTCGTTATCAAAGGGAATGCGTCTATGGTTGAAGATACTACTGAAAAGGCAATAGCATTGAACGCATTGATGAAAAAGTATCAAAAGGAGGGAGGATATGAATCGCTTTCCTCTAAAATGGGATCAGTCAGGGAAGTTACGGTTGTGAAAGTAGTTCCAGATCAAATTCGTGGCAAGTACAAGATTGGTCAACATTGGATACCACAATACAGGCTAAAAATGGCAAGAAATATTGTTCAGAGAGAATGTAATAGCGATGCTAAAAAAATACTCAAAATCATGGGTATAGAGATGATGAAAAATGGGGAGCTTAGAATCATAAAAGAGCCAGTCATGTAGTTAAAATATTTCATATTTAGGCAGTGAACATTAAATTACTAGTATTAATTGTGTATCTTTAATTGGAATATATGCATGTTTTTTTAAACAAAGAGCAAATTATTCACAAAGTGTAATACTTTTCTTTCATTTTGATTGAATATCGGCGTTGACTTGTCCTCGCAATGAGCAGAATCTGAAATTGACGGTAAATATATAACTAAAAAAGCCGAATGATTACTTGGATGCATTCAGTTGAAAGCGAAGATCCATTTGTCAAGATAGCCAATCTAATTGGTGGAGAAGAGTATCACAAAGTTGCGAGGGCGTTGTTAAATACTGAAGATGCTACGGATGAGGAAATAGCTGGCGCAACTGGTATGCGAATCAACATAATAAGAAAAGTCCTGTATGATATGTTTGGTAAAGCCTTAATCACTGGGATCAGAGTGAAAGATGAAAAAAAAGGTTGGTTTGTATATAGATGGAGAGCAAAAAGAGATCAGGCAGAAAATTTTATCGAAAATCAGAAAAAAAAGATTTTGGATAGACTACAGAAACGATTGGAATATGAAGAATCTTCAGAATTTTACCATTGTGGAAATACAGATTGCCCGAGGATAAAATTTGACTATGCAATGGAACTATTCTTCAAATGCCCAAACTGCAAAAATCCTCTTAATATGGTAGACAACGAGAAGGTAAAGAATGCTCTAAGGTACAAGATAGAACAAATATTGTTAGACATTAGTTCAAAAGACGAAGTTTCATCGTAATTTGTAGAACAGTACAATTTCATTCTTATAATTTATCAAGGTTTTTGATAATCTCATTTTAATACCATTAGTGATATTTGCAATCCCCTCACCTTCAACCAGTGTTTTTGCATCTCTTCCACCAACAACCACCGGTGATATTGTAACGATTAGTTCGTTGGCAAGTCCTATTTTCAGAACTGACCAGTTTATTTCTCCCCCTCCCTCAACGAGTATTCTTTTGAGACCTAAATTTTCCAATTGTTGAAATAGGTTCTTGATATTTACTTTTCTTTTTCCAGAAACCAATATTTGTACTCCAGCTTTCTTTAATTCCTTAATTTTCCTTGTAGATGCATTGGGTGTTGTAGCTACGATGGTTTGAATATTCTTTGATGATCTTATAATCCTTGAGTTTAGTGGGATTCTAGCATTTGAATCAACTATGATTCTTACAGGGTCTTTTGTCCCCTTTGAGTAATACCTTACACTTAACATGGGATTGTCTTCAAGCACTGTAGATATTCCTATTACGATTCCATCAACTGATGATCTTAATTTATGAACGCGTATCCAATCTTTTCTTGATGAAAATGATGAATCGTTTCTTCGGGTAGAAATCTTACCGTCGATTGACATTGCTGCATTTAAAATTACATACAACTAAATTCATCCTCGTCAACAAATTTACCGCTTATCATAACATTGAGTATTGAATTAGCGCTTGCTCTATGAACTATCGAAACATGAGGATCATGCATTGGTGAGATATCTATATTGGCCTTGTCGATAAATATCATATCCGCAGACATCCCCACCAACAAAGAACCAGATTTTATACCAAGAATCTTACCACCATTGACTGTTGCCATTTTTAGTATCTCCCTTGCTGAAATAGCACCATCTCCTAATGTTCTGGTTACTTTCCAGATATAATCAAGTTCTCGGAACATATCTGGAGAATTAATCATGATGTTGTCCGTTCCGATAGCAACACGACATCCAAATTTTAGCATCTTGGCGATTTTAGGTATTCCTACTCCTAAAGTCGCATTTGCTCTTGGGCAAACGACAATTCCAATTTTCTTCTGGGCAACAAGTCTGATATCTATATCTATCGCATTTGTTAAATGAACTACAAAATTTGGCAATAGGTTGGAAATTATTCTTTGTACTTCGCTTTTACCAGTTACAGTAATTGATTTTTTTTCAGTTTCAGGTGATTCAGAAGCATGTATACCTAACAAGTATTTCTTTTTTAAGGATCTTTTTTGAATAATATTTCTATATTCATTCAGAGAATTATCAGTATTTTCATTTGCTCCACTAATACCCAATCCGTCACTGATATCTAGAATGCTGTGGATCGATTCCATAACATCTTGAGGAATTTTTGGATTTTTATTAAAATCCCGAGAGATATCATAGTAGTGTTCCGGTCTACCTAGTATGATACTTTTTATCGATAGTCCTGCTGTTGCTTCTGTAATTTGCTCAATGCCGTACAGGCCTCCCTCTCTAAAATCCGCAAAAGCAACAATCCCTTTTTTCATCATAGATATTATGGAGCTTCTCATAAAATTGACCAGGTGTTTTTTCTCACTTCTTTTCAGGATTTTGTTCTTGATACCATGAACTGGATGAATTCTTGACTCAAACGTTGAATCAACACCAATATCTTTACCAATAGAATCTCCAATATGAGTATGAGCATTGATAAATCCTGGAATTACAAGTATGCCTCGGCCTTCGAAAGTGTTCATATTCGATTTACCTGTGTATTTTCCTGTTCCGACCTATTCTAT
>Ga0193737_1000067_pt1 | contig 15680 bp, 17 predicted proteins | sample L2m2metaG_FD_165510 | JGI IMG/M metagenome (GOLD analysis project Ga0193737, IMG submission 165510) | Soil microbial communities from a riparian zone of the East river system, Colorado, United States - L2m2 | ecosystem: Environmental > Terrestrial > Soil > Riparian zone | place: USA: East River... | reverse complement strand
AAGATGCTGAGTCCGAGATAAAAAGCAACAGAATTACAATATCCTTAGAAACTGATGGGCCATTCATGGTTGGTTAGCACGGCGACCCATCAGTATTGTTCACCATCTGGCCGTATACGGTATAGTAATGCCGTCAACAAATTATAAAACGGTTCTGATGGGAGGATAAGAAGGGTATAACCCTCTGGGACTAGAGACCCTCCCACCAGTTTTGAAAATGTCTGGTTTTCAAATAAATAATTCTTCAATAAACTATAAGAAAGTTAAAGTCTGACAGGAGGGAACAACTGCACGAGTTTCGTTTACAAGTATTCCATGACCGATAGAAATAGCCCTCCTATCAGTGAATCCGGCTATAATAGTACCGTGAAAATGTTATAAAAAATTTACTTTGTGTTAAGTGCCAACTATAAGTTTGTAGAAGTTATTAATTTGGCGTGACATTCAGCACAAATCATCATATTAGCCACACCGAAAAGTGAATTGGTTCTTTGCTTGCAATGATCACATCTTGTCTCGTTAATCATGTTATGATAAGCACAATATACTTTAAATTAGTATATCAGAACATAAAGTAAGACGTAGCGGATTCAGCAAAACCTTTTGACTATAACATGTGATCACAGTGTGGCCAATTTCTTCTGTTGATCTTTACATACCTGGTAGAAGATCCAATCCAAAATTCGCAATTCATTATCCAATATATCAGATTCAAATATAGAATCTTTCTTCTTTATTTCCTGTATTGTTTCGTTCATCCTGTGTTCTATAAGACTGCAAATTTCAACATTAGGATTTTTCATATTTTCCAAAACCCAATTGATTAATTCAATCCTTTTTTTAAGATCTCGTTTGTAAATAGATTCTTCATATGTACGAGAAAGACTAAGTTCAGAATCTTTAATCTCTTGTTGTAATACCTGAACTACACTCATAGAATTCATCTGACTAATTAGAATTTAATATACAGTGTTCGTTAACGGGAGGGAGATAGACATCGATCCGATAATGTACGAATAATACAATAATCAGTAGGTAAAATTTAAAAGCGATCGATGTCATAAAGTGGTAAAATTCATTGGATTTCTAATTGTACTAGTAATATTGATAGGTCATTTCATTTTGATTCATTTTTTACCAATTTTGCTAATTCTTACAAGAAAATTAGATTATTACAAGTAAAAATTTCATGTGTTTGTTTGGTAGATGTATTATGCATGCATAAAAAATATAAGCGATATCGTGTAATCTCATTCGTGAATAAAATATATCCTAGTATCTTTTTCCTATTTGTTCTAGTTAGTTCAGCGGCAATGTCTGGCACTTTTGTGAGTTCGGTAACAGCTCAATCTTCTAATGTAGTAACGAATGTTACGGATCTTACAAGATTAGATGCCTCTAACGCCGATGTTGATTTACAAAATAAAACCGTAAATTATTACGATCAAGCAAATGGATATCTCGTATATCCTATCACGCAAAACCAGAACAACAGTGAGAATAATGATACGCTTCCTGGAGTGGTTATGATCCATGAAAACAAGGGCGTAAATGACAATATCAAGAACATGGCGAATCTTTTAGCTAGGAGCGGTTACGTAGTGTTAGCTGTCGATCTTTTCAAAGGCGAGGTTACTACTGATCGAAACCGTTCATCGGAGCTTACCCAGTATGTCAGGGATAATCAAGATATGGCCACAGCTAATCTGAAATCAGCCATAAAATACCTTACTTCACTCCCAAACGTTAATCCAGATAAAATAGTATCACTGGGGTGGTGTTTTGGAGGAGGGCAATCACTACAGCTTGCGCTGAATAGTCAGGATCATCCTCTATCAGCTACCATCATATATTATGGTCGTTTGGTAACGGACAACGCAACTCTTGCAAAAATAAAATGGCCAGTACTTGGCATATTTGGAGATCAAGATACGTCTATACCGGTTGACACAGTAAAAGCCTTTGAGTCAGCATTAAACGCCAATAGCATACCAAATGAGATACACATCTACAAGGGAGTTGGTCATGCTTTTGCAAATCCTTCTGGTGATAATTACGCGCCTAATGAAACTAAAGATGCATGGGATAGAACATTGTCATTTCTCGACAAGCATCTAAATATGTGAGTCTAGTGGTAACATTTTCGACTAGAAAATACACCTATCCATTTTTATAAAAATGCTGCTTAGAACCAAATTATTTGATGTAATTCTACATTTTTAATTTATGAATTGCAATCACTGGTCTTTGTAATTTAAGATCCAGGTTAATAATACACAGTTATAATTCTACACTAGTTTTTATAAGTGAATATCACATGGAAAGACAATGCAAAAAAAAAGTTTCATGTCTATAAAGGAAGAAACAAATGAAAAGTACAAGGACAAGTTCACTGGAGATTTCATAATTAAGAATGTATTGGACAATAATGATTCAAATGAACAGGAAATGTATCATGTGACATTTAGAAATGGTTGCAGGACTAGACCCCACATACATGCGTCAGATCAAGTATTGATAGCCACGGAAGGAAAGGGCATTGTAGTTTTCGCCAAAAGGATTATGATTGATCCCGAGAACATTACTAAAACAGATATAGAAATTGAAAAAACTGTCATGATAGAAAAAGGCGATGTTATTTGCGTTCCGGCATTTATCTTGCACTGGCACGGATGTAGAAATAAAAACGAAGACTTTACCCATATTGCCTTCCGTAAGAGGACACAACTAGATAATATCTGGTTTTGAAGTATTAAACTAGAATTTGGAGACTCAATAAATGACGATGTTGCAATTCTATTTTTTTGTAATTCTAGTGTAAGATTAGGGAAAGTTAGCAATTCTGATAGAAACAATTATTATTTGATTTCTTTTTTGGATTTGTATGGATAAGGTACTAGTTGTATTGCCATCAATTGTCATTATTTTCGTCATTTTAGTAGCAATTGGGTCCCAAACTCAATTGAACGCAGCAGTCACGGTCTCCAACTCCACGTTGTCTGAAGAAAGATTTGTTGGCCAAAAAACTGAAATGTCAAATCCAGCGTCTCCTACTGTGACACCTCATGGTAAAATACCTCATCAGATAGTCTTCGCCCTACCCTTAAGAAACGATAGCAAGATTTGGACAGGCACAGTAACATTTACTGCAAGTAAGCCTATAGAAATTGAAGTACTACATCTCTATAAGCCTCAATCTACCATAGATGCCAAACATGGAGAACCTTATCATGCAACACTACCCAATAATATGACAATAGCGATTTCAACAATGACAATGTTTACAGATACTCCGGTGAAGGTTACCGATACACCAATAAGTACGGGTTCATTACAATTTACTGGAAGCGCACTTGTATTTCACAAAACTAGCGGAGAGCCATTTACTGTTACATATACCGTAGATGCCGTTGCAAGGTCACCAAATCAATAGAGTTTACACACAAGCAGTTTACAATTTTAAATGAACGATTAAGAAAAGGATTAATTTGTAAATAAAGTCTGAAAATGAATTTTATGAGGAAAAACCCAAGTTAGAGAAATATTATTTAATATGAATTTGTTTAGTATTACCAATTAATGGAAAGGAGTATCAATCAATATTCTTTCATCGTTGATGCCATGCTTGGCAAAATAGCGAGGAAATTGAGAATATTTGGATTTGATACAGTTTACGAATCTAAAATTGACGACATGGATATTTTGAATTCATCAAAATACTATGGCAGAATAGTTTTAACAAGTGACAGGGCCTTATTTAGAAGATGTAAGAAAAAGGGATTAGATACAATTCTTATGGATAAAAGGACAGAGGTAGAAAACCTTGTTACTATTTTCAGGTCCTTATATATTGAGTCTATCAATTCACAAGAGTTACCCCATTTTTGTACTTGCTGTAACGGCTTATTAGACACAATTATTGATAAGAATTCGATAAAGAATAAAATTCCAGATAGATTATTGCATACTAAGGACATTTTCTATAAATGCAGCCAGTGTAACAAGATCTATTGGATAGGTAGCCATATGGAGCGTATTGCTTGCTTAATTAGAGAGATAAACATGAAACTATAGAACCTGAAATTTGAATTTGGCCTACGATATATCATGGACAATATGATTCATAAACCACAATGACTCATAATATCAGAGAACAATGAAGTGTCCATGTTGCGGGGAGGATTTGATACTTGAAAAGGAGACTGAAAAAATAATATCATACAGATGTCTGTCATGTGGATTAAAAAATTCTGAACTGAAAAAGAAACTCTGAATAGAGATCAGTGATGAATAATCTTTGAATAAATTACCCTGTTTTGATATTTCCGAGCTCGTATTTTTCGTAGAGAATCATGTTTTTTGTTATTTTCTTGACACGTAATAGTAATTCATGATATCTCCCTCTACGTTCTTCACTTTAATATTTTTGAATCCAGCTTCAGTAAGTTTGTTTACTGCCAATTCTTTACCCCACATAGTACCAAGACCTTCTCCATCGAAGGCAAGAGAAACGGACATACAGTGCATGGTAGATATTGTATATAGTGTCGGAGCCAATAGACTATCAATATTTTTCTCCACCTTGCTTGAGGCGGCTATATCCTGCATTAAGAAAAAACCATCATTATGCAGGGATGCGTTTATAGCGTTTAGTACCTTTGTAGGTTGAGCCTGGTCATGGATAGTATCAAACGCAGTAATGAGGTCGAACTTGCCTAATTCCTCAACTAATAATGCGTCCTTAATTTCAAATTGGACATTTGTTAATCCCATATTCTTTGCTTCTTCTTTTGCTGATAATATTCCTTCATTAGAAATATCACAACCAGTAAATTTGGATCTGGAAAATGCCTTACCCATTAGATTAACGGCACGACCTCGCCCACATCCAATATCTAGTACTTTAATTCCATCATTCAATCTATTGTTAATTTTAGGAATCAATGGTAATATCTGATTGGTTAGCTTGCTGTCAAAAATTCTTGCAGTTTCTTCTGCTTGCAACTGTTGAAACTTTGGGTATTCTGAATATGGAAGACCACCACCATTCCTAAAGCATTCGACAATCTTGTCTTCTACATTGCCCATTAGTGAAACATATTGGGCTAAAACAGCTAAATTGTCAATACCTGATTTTCTTGTCAGAAAGGCAGAATGCTCCTTAGGGAGAAAGTATTTCTCCGTCAACGGATCGTATTCGATGATGTTGCCCGTTACCATTGCACCAAGCCATTCTCTAATGTATCGTTCATTAAGCTTGGCTGCTTGTGAAATTTCCTGACTTGTCGAAGGCTTCAATTGAGCGATTATATCAAACAAGTCTGTCTTGTATCCGATGCTGATCATGAGTGACAGCATTCCACTGTTTAGGAATTGAAACATCTTTGAGGCGAATTCTTCTGCCTTGGAATTATCATAATCTTGTTTATCCAATCTATATCACTTGAAGAGATCTTTCAAATAAAACATGATGTCTAGGCAAATAAAAATATCGAGACTATTTCCATTCCCAGATAGTCCCCGTAGTAGTACCGTTTGGCAAGTATTTGTAGACATAAATTCCAATTACATTATCTAAGAACCCAAGCTTGCCTTCTGGATTGCTACTAAAAATCTGGATACCTTTGTATGTTTCAATTCCATTACTATCTGTATTTCCTACATCCTGACCTGTGTAATTGGCAATATCGCCATCAGAAGTCGTAAAATTTCCTTTTCCTGCACTAGTTGATTTACCATCTGCCAAATGAGTTGTTACAAAAGTAGCCATCTCCGTAACATTTCCAATATCCCTCAAAACCCCTGTAGCATTATAGGAATCTTGAGTCTTGAGAGGATTAGTACTAATTGTTATTGACCCTATACTGTTATGACTGGTTTCAAAAAACATTGGAGTCCCAAAGAAATTACTCAGATTGTCAAAAGTCTGAGCGTTGACTTTATCCTTACTAATCGTTACATTTGGTTCTGTATTATTACTCAATTGGTCTTGCGCGTAAGTATTTTGCACTAGTATGCCTAATGAGGTTACCGATAGAGCTATGGACACAAGCAAAAATAATAAAACACAATCCTTTATCCTGTTTTGCATTATTACTAGTGGTCATTTGGATTTTATATGTTTTCCACTATCTCTTCATGGTTTTGTTCTAAATTTCACCTGACATCTAATAGCATTATTACCTTTTCATCCATTCTCTTTCTTCAAGGCATCCTATCAGTCTTGTCATCTGTTCAACTCTAACTTTACCCCCTACATCATTATGACAAGTTTCAAAGTGTTTCAACAATAGTGAATGTTCCTCTTCAGAGAGGATAGCTTTTTTCTCAATTAGTTCGAAAAACATGTTTTCTTTTTCAGTATGTATGGTTATGAAAACTGAATATGCATTCAAGAATCTTGCAACTCGCTCTCTTGAATCAACGCCACCATTCCAAGATATTAGACTTTGGAATAACATTTTTGCTATGCGCCTACCAAGATCATGCTCTATTAAGAAGTCTCGGATATCTTGAGAAAAATTATTCTTATCTTTCATTTGTGGAAAATACGCTTTCTCTTCTTTACCGTGGTGGAATTTATCTACGAATTCATGGATAAGCATCGAAACTATTTTGATATCTTCTGTTGGAATGTCTACATTGCCGTATAATAAATCAGAACATTTCTTTGCTATCTTACCTAGACGATTAATTAGGATATGATCTTGTTTTAAATCTCTGGTGGCATTCAAAATTAATCAAGACCTTTTAATCATAAAATAATAAATGCTGAATTTTAAGATACTCATAAGCATCACAATAAATGTCAAGTATTGGACATTACTTTTTAATATTTATTTAAAATTTCAAACTATGAATAGTTTGTTCGAGCTTTGATTTTGGTTTTAGTTATATCCTGAACCTTGTTTATAGCTAGAATTTAAACCTACAAATATGATTAGTTTTCTACTATCATGTATGGATGGCCAAACGACAGGAAATAATCAAGAGATAGAACCTAAAGAACTAAAAAAGAAAATAGATAATCATGAGAATATTTTTATTCTGGATGTTAGAACGCCCCAGGAATATGAGGCTTGGAAACTATCCTATGAAAATCATCAAAATCCCAAGTTAATCCCCGTTGATCGTTTGTTCATGAATGATCCCAATTTGCTAAAAGAGATTCCAAAAGACCAAGAAATTGTTACGCTCTGTGCTCATGGAAATAGGTCAATGATGGCAGCAAGGTTGCTAAACCAACTAGGATATAATGTAAAAAGTGTTAGGGGCGGAATGGCGGGCTGGAATAAGGTCTACGATGTTGCCGAAGTTCCGGTTGCAATTGAAGCTCCATTTAGAATCTGGCAGATAAGAAGAATCTCAAAAGGATGTATGGGATATATAGTATCCTCAAAAGAAGATAATACTGCTGCAGCCATCGATCCAAGTCGCGAAATTTATGAGGCTTTTCTGAGTGTTGCTAGGGAAAATGGGCTGAAAATAATAAAGGTAATTGACACACATCAGCATGCCGATCATGTTTCGGGAGTAGCAAAGTTAACCAGAACAATAGTTGAAGAAGAGAATATAGAAGCTCTGGCATGCTTTAGCTCTTTGGAAGAATACAATAGTGAAAATACAGAAATCAAAACCCATTATCTAAATAACGGGGATAATGTAGAAATATCACCGAAAATTTCACTCGAAGCCATTCACACACCAGGCCACACAAACGGTAGTATGTCCTTTTTGTTAAAATATGCGAATAGTACTGATGCAAGTAAAGATACAGAAGACAAGTCTCAAATTTCATATTTATTCACTGGAGATACCTTATTTGTCGACAGTGTGGGAAGACCTGACCTGAGAGAAGAAGCCAAGAAATATGCTGCGTTATTATACCAAACGTATCATCAAAAAATAGTCAATTTGCCGGAAAATACCTTAATTCTCCCTGCTCACTTTAATGCAACTTCAATTGCGCTAAAACATGCAGAACCTATATCTGAAACAATTGGTTCACTAAAGAAAAAAATAAAACTACTCTCTATGAATGAGGAAGAATTTGTTAATCAGGTTACCGATACCTTGCCATCAAGACCAATGAACTACAAGACAATTATTGAAATCAACAAAAGATTACTGCCTTTTGATGACATGCAAATGCCTGATTTGGAAGCAGGTCCTAATTCTTGCGGCGTAACTTTGGAACCCAAGTAGATTTTCCAGTACTGTCAATACTAGAACGTTTGTAATGTAGCGGCAAGACTTTGGGTATCCTTCCCTATTTTTCTATTGGATTATTTATCAAGTTCCCCCCTGAAGATCCGTTACCAGTCGTTGATGTTTGATTTTGGGCCTCTCCGACACTCTGAAGTCCTTTTTCTTTAAGTACTTCATTAAGTATGTTCACATCAAAAATACCTCCCAAGTCAGGTTTTGTTTTTCCCAAGAAACCTATTTCAAAGGCATCGTTTGCTGACTTGATTAGAGTTTCTTGCAAGGGATCATATGTCAGCTCCAGTCTGGAGACGGCCTCCTTGAGCTCATCCTCTGGGATTGTTTGGCCTGTTAGTTTCTTTAACTCAACATTGAAGGTTTTTAGCGCGTCTTCTTTGTGACTGTTAATCCATTGTGTCTCGTTTACATGAGCTTCCAAGAACTTCTTTATCACGTCAGGATTGTTATGAAGATATTCAGGATTAACGACTATGTTTGCGGTAACAAATTTTCCTCCCGGCCATAAAGTTCGTTCATCCAAAAATAATCTGCCATTACCTTCCTTGATAAGTTTTTCACCCCATGGTTCAGGAACCCAAGCTCCATCGATTTCTTTCTTTAAGAATAATGTCAAGATATCTGGATTCTTCACAGGAAGGATCTCAACGTTTCCACCTTTATCTTTTGTTTTGTATCCATTATCAAGTAGATATTTTCTCAATGCGACATCTTGAGTGTTACCTATTTGCGGACTTGCAAATTTTTTACCCCCAAGATCTTTTGAGGATTGAATACCAGAATCATTTCTTACTATGAATACGGCACCTCCGCTTGTCACTCCAGATATTACTCTCACTGCATTACCTTCGGAAACTACATAACCATTAACGGTTGGATTTGGACCTATGTAAGTTGCATCGATTTGATTCGCTAGTAAAGCTTCTGTTGCTGACGGACCCGCGTTAAACGTCAAACTTTTAAGCTCTATATTAACTCCTAGAGCTTTTTGATAGTCTCCATTTCCTACCCCAATGACTGCCTGTGCGTGGGTTATGTTAGGAAAGTATCCCAATCTAAATACTTTCTTTTGTGTTAACTGTGCGTTCGCATGACTTGAGAGTGACGGCGTTACAATAAATCCTGCAATGAGTAACGTAGTCAGAACTGCCATGATTTTTAATTTCTTGTTCATGCCTCCTACCTAATCAAAAGCATATTTGAATACTTGCAAATACGTATAATTCTAGAATTAGGCGCAAATTATGCCAGTTTATCAGCCGGAACTTGAGGAATACACTTCCTTGGCCTGTATGATAGGATTAATTGAGTCTTAGAGCCTATTTAATACGCATATTAGGCATCTAATCATTGCATCTTGCGCATTTGAATTTCTATATATTTGTAATCATTAACAGCATAACTGATGAAGGAAATAATAAGATGAAAACAAGGAATGCGAGAAGAGGTTTGTTTGTCATAAAGGAGATGGAAATGAAAGTTTGAACATTGGGAAGGCATAATATTCTTTTGAACTAAAAGCGAAAACTTGTGGATGCAATGAAAACCGTACTGTCGCTTACTCTATTGTAGAGTCCTTTCATGGTCTCTGTATCGGTAAAAAGAGCATTTTATTAGAACAAATAGAAGCCTGTGAAAGGTCGCTGGATTATACCAAAAGCATGAGTGATCGCATAGCACTATTAGAGGAAATTGCTCAGCTAAAGATAATGCTCAGGCTTGCATAGTCACAAATTGATAAGAAAATTGTAAAAAATACAACTTGAGTATGGTATTAAAGTAAATAAAATAGATGGTCTGGGAGCAAATAATACTTTTTTATTTTCATGTATTTCAACCTCATTTGTTCCCTTTTGAAGAACTGATATGATATTGGATTATCTAACATGTAAGTTACCAATTATATTAACATATTATATGTTCCACAAACAACAACATTTTACTTTGATCAATATTTCCATCTGTGAGCTTTCAATTCGAATTTTATTTTTGGCAATACTTGAAATTAGAGAAGATACATTTTTTATACTTATATTCTGATTAGGAAAACTTTATCCCTACATAAGCGACATATAGAATGAGTTCAGTATCGTAACAATTAATATGGCAGCATAAACATGATTAACTAGATATAATTATAACCACTCAGATTTGACAGGGTAATACACCTTCCTTCTGCTATCATCCAAACTATTTCGTTCTATAATGAAACCTTGATTCTTCAAATCTTCAATGGCGCTTTGGACCGTCCTTCTAGGCAAATGGGTAATACCGATAAGATCGCCCTGTTCTATTGGATTCCTTGTTTTTATTAGATAATAGATAAACTTTGATGCAGGACCTCCACCTATTTCCTTTTGAGAGAAGGACATGCCAAAGGAGGATTTGGAAAGAAATCCACGTCTTTGAGATTCTACAGAAGCGACGCTATCAATATTGATTTCGGCAAGATTCACCCGCTGACCAAATTCTGCTATCAATGCAGATTGTTGAGTTGGAAGGGGAGCCTCAAAAATAAAGGTATTTGGTGGATATTTTGCTGTAAGCGCAGCCACATAATTCCAAATGACGGAGCCATTTTGATCATATATTCCGACGCTAATACCTTCATTTGCTTCTAGAATTATTTTTTTTGCACCAACCTTTATGACATCTTCAATCCTCAAAAGTGTGTTATCAATTCCAATCTGATGTCTAGGATCTTTTTTTCCGATCTTCCAGTTAAATGTCAAATCTGCGGAAAGTATCGAATTAGATATTTTCTTCTTTTTGTCGATATCTATGTCAATGTTGTTTTCACCAATCTCGATGATGTCAAATCCCATCTTAGCACACTCTTTAATGTACTTTTCAAGAGAATTTTCTGATATAGCATACTCTGTAAGCGTACTGCCAGTTGAAACTTTAATGTCAAAATTATGATAGTATGATATCCTTTTCTGAAGAAGATCATTGGAGATTAATAAAGGATATGTGTTGTAGATCTTGATTTGGTCTATAAACGCAGCCAAGATCTCAAAATTTTCTCTGTCAAATGATTCAAGCTTATCCACAGTAAGTGTCAATCCTTCCTGACGAGGTTTCTTACCATCGACCCTCCCCTTGAAAAGATCATCGAGCATAGTCCATATTTGCTACAAAAGTTGCATATATTGAACTTACTGTATGCAGATACGATATATTGTGGATTATGACAATGGTAAACGTATTCTGTATTATTGCATTTCTAGTATTTGTTCGATATCGCGTATTATTGCATTCTAGTATTTGTTCGATATCGCGAGCCAACCATACCCTTCAAGATAAGATTCATGCTATGAATACATCTAGCGCATGCCTGCTAAAACGATATGATTCAACTTAGTATAGGTCTTGATTAATCGAAGTTCGAAAGTGCATGTCAGAAGACACTTTTGAAATTGATCAAAAATTTTTATATCATGCAATATGAATAAAATTATGAGATTTTTAGTAAGGGCACAAATTCCTACAGAGGTAGGCAATAAAATGATAAAGAATCCAAAATTTATGCAAAATCTAGAAGAGTATATGAAGAAAGTTAATCCTGAGGCTTCTTATTTTTTTGAGGCCGGGGGCGATAGAACATTTGCATTCATAGTTAACATTGATAGTGTTGACATGATACCTAGCATTGCTGAACCATTATTTCAAGACATTGGCGCAAAGGTTGAGTTCCATCCAGTAATGGTATTTGAGGATCTAAAAAAAGCAATGGGACATTTGGGTTAAACGTTCTATAAATAAGAAATGTAGAAACAGGTCAGCTAAAGATAGTGTGGAAGATAAAGATGAAATCAGTACTAAGGTTTCATCATCCATACTGTAGAGACTCGTATTCCTAGTATCTTATTTCAAATCACTAATAAGTCCATTCTATGTACTACATAACATACATGTCTGAAGACAAGCTATCTCATTTATCAAACTTCAAGTACATTAACATTGAAACTTTCAAGAAAAATGGATCTGGAGTTAGAACTCCCATTTGGTTCATTATTTACCAAGGGATTATTTATTTTAGAACTGATTCCAAATCAGGCAAGGTAAAGAGAATTAGGAACAATCCTCATGTTAGGATTGCGCCATGCGATATTCGTGGAAACCTTAAAGGAATCTGGTTTGATGGCAAAGCAAAGTTTGCTGATTCTAAAGAATCGTCAATTGTATTTTCCATGATTGATAAGAAATACGGCTTTCTAACAGCATTAATTAGATCATTTAACAAGATTAGAGGTACAAATCCTATAGCAATGGCAATAGTGCTGGACTAGGTTCCAATTAATTTCCGGATAATTTGGAATTGTTTCTGGAATTTAGAGTTATTTATTTTCTATATGGCAAGAATACCTGCGCTAAGTTACTTGAAACTGTATCAAAGGACGACTATGGTCAGTATGCTCAACTAACCTTGTCAGAATAAAATGGAACACAACCTTACTTAAATATCATATTATTTAATATATAATATGAAAAAGGAAGAAAATGGAAAAGAGAGCAGTAATGTTTTAGATAATTCTGATGAAACGAATTTCAATTATCGGTCAATAAAACTTGTGACAAAAAGTAATGAAACTCCAGAAGGCGATGGTTTTGTGGTACATAGATCCTTCCCTTCAGGGTCTATTCGAAATCTGGATCCCTTCTTACTTTTAGATGAGATGGGTCCATTAGACTTGTTACCATATGAGAGTAAAGGCTTTCCCGAACATCCTCACAGGGGATTTGTAACTGTTACATACATGCTTGAGGGAAGATTTGAACATAAAGACTCTCAGGGAAACTCTGGCAAACTTGGACCCGGTGACGTTCAGTGGATGACGGCAGGCTCGGGTTTGGTTCACTCGGAAATGCCTGAAAAGGAATTCGCCAAAAATGGTGGAAGGTTGCATGGATTTCAGCTATGGATCAACCTTCGGAAATCAGACAAGTGGATTAAACCTGATTACCAGGATGTTCCTTCCACAAGAATTCCTCAGGTCAGTACGCCGGATGGTAAAGTATCGGCTAGAGTCATTGCAGGAAATTACCTTGACGCTAAGGCAGTTATCAATACCTTAACCCCTATCCTCTACTTGCACTTTACCCTGAAACCAGGAGGACAGGTTGTGCAATCTGTTCCTGAAAATTATAATGCATTTGCATATGTTATTGGTGGAGAGGGTCTTTTTGGTAAAGATAAAACAGCAGTTGGAGAAAAAAACTTGATAGTGTTTGAAAATGATGGTGAAATTATTTCAATTAGAGAATCGGATAATGCAAAGTCTCCTCTTGATGTACTGCTTATCGCAGGAATGCCTCTTAATGAACCAATAGTTCAGTACGGCCCCTTCGTGATGAATACTCGGGAAGAAATAGATAAAACATTGGAGGATTATCGAAATGGTAGAATTGGAAAGATTAATTTTTAAAGTCGTAAGAAATTCTCCTTTCTGTAGACAATCCGGAAGTTCTGTATTTTGCGCAAAATAGAATCAATATACTTCCCCCGTCTCGAGAGCATCAAAGTTGTAGATTTTCTTCGATGTCTTTAGAATATTGATTTTATAGTTGCTGAAATTTGGCGTTTTGATAATACAAAACTCGTTAACCCTCCCTCTCTAAAAGTAGCTCCTCCATTAAAAAGAGTACAATGCACTAAAGCTAAGCTCCATGTCGAACCTCATTGAAGAAAATCTAAAGAGTTCTGTACGAACTTCTTTGAACAATAAAATTAAGGATCACAAGCTTAGAACTGCTCTTGACTACCTTAATCAAATTTCATTTACAGTTGACGGTACTTCAAACAAAACCATAGATTTGTTGCCTAACGATGCCATATGTCTGCTTGGTAATTCAAGAATGACAAATCTTATGTTGACAAGGCTAACGGTGCATTGTTTAATGCCCAAGAAATATGGTGGATTTAGAATTTCAAAAGCATTTATCCTTGATGCCGGAAATTGTACTGATGTTTATCAGTTTGTAGATTTTATGAAACAATATGGCCTGAACATCAAAAGGAATCTCAAGAAAATAATGATATCCAGAGTATTTACCGTATATCAGCTTACTCATTTTTTAAAATACGAGCTTCCTAAAACGGTCCATGATTACAAAATTAACATAGTTATAATTCCAGACTTATTGGCAATGTTTTTCCAGGAATCAGAGATAGACTTTAACGAAGTGAAGTTTTTGTTAACAGATATTCTTAATATTCTTAAGACAATTACTCGTGATGATAAAGTTCTTTTAATAACTTCACTATCTCTTGACAACGAATTACCTCCTTTCGTTATAGAATTAGGGAACATGATTACTCAATGTTTTAACAAATGTATCGTAATTGACAAAAACAAGACTAATAATAAATATAAAATTGTCATACAGCAAAAACAAGATGCGGACTATATTACCATTAAAGGACATATGTCGTTAACAGCTGAAGATGTGTTGACAGTAAAGGTAAGATGATGTATGGGGAGGACAATTCCGTCTTTTAGGCTAGCATGTATGGCCGAGGAATTGAGGTGGCGTAAATTTCGTTCTCTGCTGAGCAAGAGTGATAGAAAAAAATTTGATGCGATGTTTTCTACCTGCCGTCTCTATAACAGCGCCTCTGCAAATGCGGCTAGACCCATAGTTTTGGAGTGTATCATTATGTCAATTATTCTGAATGACTTCAAGAGATTGACAGAATTTATGAAGAAAACTAACAATAAGAAAACCTTGACTCAAGACCAATCTAATGAAATTCGGTGACAGAGTTGACATTGTTTCCAAACGAAGATATATTAACTAGGGAAATTCAGGCATGGAGCGGATTTGCTGAGGCACTGCGAGAGGAAGACAGAGTATTATTTTTACGAATGTTAAAGCAATGTTACAAATATGTTGATTCAATCAATTCAAAAGGAGAGTACTATTCGACAGAGTCTCTGCTGATAAGTTTAATCTTTGTTCAACATAAGATTATTAATTGGTTAATCAATAATGGAAATTTTAACTTGCAAGATTGGAGATAAACCAATATGAGGAAATAGCAGCCAGACATGTTCTCAGGATGGTTATTTGATGCATATGCTAAAAATGACAAGATGGTCTTTTGGATAAGGCAGACCAATGGAGACACCATAAGACTAGAAGATGATTCCCATCCAATATATGTAGCAGCGGATGATGAATTATTATTTGAGCAAATTTTAGCAAGCGAAGACATTGCCAAACACATATTGGGTTCTGAAATTGTACGAAAATATGAAAATTTGACAGATTCAGTAGAATCGCTTGTTCTTCAATTAAGACTAAAAGACTCTAATAGTGCTGCAAGGGTAGCTTCAAAAATTGAAAAAAAATTCAGGTTTGGGGAAATTAGACTTTATAATGTAGACGTACTTCCCGCTCAGACATACTTTTATGAACACGGCATATTTCCGACATGCTATTGTCATATTAAT
>Ga0193737_1000066_pt1 | contig 15721 bp, 19 predicted proteins | sample L2m2metaG_FD_165510 | JGI IMG/M metagenome (GOLD analysis project Ga0193737, IMG submission 165510) | Soil microbial communities from a riparian zone of the East river system, Colorado, United States - L2m2 | ecosystem: Environmental > Terrestrial > Soil > Riparian zone | place: USA: East River... | reverse complement strand
AGTAATCAAGGTATTTGAAGAATGGTCCAAAAGAGGAATCACACTTGAAAAAGTATGGGATGCAGACAAAATTTGGGTTTCTGAAGACCATTTCGTACCCTCTGCAGATAGAATCTCTGCAGAAAATATCTCAAAACTTACGGATTGGGCAAAAAAATTTGGGATTAAAAAGCACTTCAAATATGGACTTGGCCAGTACGGAATTTGTCATACACTTTCACACGAGGAGGCCTTGGTTCTACCTGGAGAGTTCTATGTTGGAGGTGATTCTCATACCAATACTACAGGTGCTCTTGGAGCATTGGCAGTGGGGTTGGGTCATACTGACATTGCTTATGCAATGATGCATGGACGGATTTGGCTAAAAGTACCTGAAACAATGCTCTTTAAACTCGTTGGAAAAAAACCACCTCACATTATGGCCAAAGATATCATATTGAAAATAATAAGTGATATTGGAACTGATGGAGCAAATTACAAGACTATGGAATTTGCCGGAAATGCAGTAAGTGAAATGAGTATGGAAGAAAGACTGACACTTACAAACATGACTACAGAGGCTGGTGCAAAAAATGGTATCATTGAACCAGACGCTGTTACGGATGAATACATCCGTCAGAGGACTGCAAATCCATACAAGCCTATTTCGGGGGATGACCCAAATTATCTCGAAGAGTATACTTATGAAATAGAAAAACTTGAACCAACTGTGGCAAAGCCATATTCACCGCAAAATGCGGCAGCTGCCAGGGAATTGCAAGGTGTTGAAGTGAATAAAGCGTATATAGGATCCTGTACTGGTGCCAAATTGGAAGATTTGAGATCAGCTGCTCAAATACTAAAAGGGAAGAAGGTGAAGATACGAACTGAAGTTTTACCCGCTGCTCAATCAATATATCTTAAGGCTATGAAAGAAGGTTTAATTGAAATCTTTATGGAAGCCGGGGCAGTTGTAGGTCCCCCTACATGTGGTGCCTGCTGCGGAGCTCACATGGGAATTTTGGCCAAGGATGAAATATGTGTCAGCACCACCAACCGGAATTTTCCAGGACGAATGGGTCATGTTGAATCACAAACATATCTAGCGTCACCTCTAGTGGTTGCTGCTTCCGCCCTCAAAGGAAAAATAACTGACCCAAGGGACATAGCAAAATGACTCTAAAAGGCACTGTTCACAAATATAGTAAAGATAACATAGACACGGATGTGATACTTCCAGGCCCCTATCTCAAGATCCATGATCATGCTGAATTATCAAAACATGCCATGGAAGGAATTGATGCTAACTTTTCAAAAAAGGTCTCAAAGGGGGATTTTCTACTTGCAGGTAATAACTTTGGATGTGGATCAAGCAGGGAACACGCACCTATAGCTCTTTCACATTGCGGAATCAATGCAGTTATTGCCCCTTCGTTTGCTCGAATCTTCTATCGAAACTGTGTTGACGGTGGGTATTTGCTCCCACTGGAAGTAGAAAAATCTACATTGGAGCAAATTTCAGACAAGGACTCGCTTGAAATTCACATTGAAAAAAATGAAATTCATGACGTTTCAATCGGAAAAAAATTCTCTATCTTGCCATTTCCTCCATTGATTAAAAAAATAATTGATTGTGGGGGTTTGATGTATTATAAAGAATGAAGAAAAGAAAGGGTAAACTAGAGGAAATATTGAGTAAGGCAAAGTTTTACGATGATATAGATCTTTACCAAGTTTCTTACCGCAATTTCGATAGTATAGTAAGTGTGACACTCAAAGAATTCATATTTCTATCTTCAAATTTTGAATCGATTCCTTCAAGTAGGATAGTTGAAATAAAAAAAGGTTCAGATGTGATATACTCAAAATCAAGTCTGCAGGGAGATTAGTAACGGATTTGTCGTTTGATATTCTAAATGCAATTTACTCATTTTGCAAATACCATCCTCTTGGCAGTAATAGTTTCATGAATGGTTTTTCTCCAATATGCGTAGCATATCTCCAAATTCTTTGATTGGCAAACTTGTCAAAATCATTGCTGATTCTTTTTAAGGCCTTTAATTCATTTTCGAGCAAATTCTTACTTGTCCAAATTGAATTTTGACATGAGAATTTACAATTACCATCAAGCTCTACATTCGTAACGCCCTCTTTTATAACAGGATATGCACGACATGAAAGTGGTCTGGTGTCGTATATTTGACAGTTAAAACCCCCGTGGGGCGAGCGATTCTTACTGTCAGTATCAAGGAATGGGCAATAATCTCCATTGATTTTGCCCATAAGCTGATAGGCAATTACCTGACGAGGACCATCTAATTTCTTATTAAAACCAATTCCTAATCTTGGTAATATAGTAATTTTAAGATTGTAGGATTCAGCCATATTTTCAATTTCCTTTCTTTCTACGGGTAATAATAGAACACCTATTTTTCCGTAATCAATTGAGGGAAAATACTGGCGATATATGCAACAATCAGAACAATCCTGCACACAATGAAATTCTCTAAGCATACTGGGAGCCTAGATTTTTTATTAAAGAATGCTCAACGCTATTGCTATCTATCTGGCTCTTATTTTGAAATTTTACGTCATAAATGGTCTTGAATCTTTTAAAGATGTTAAGTTCAAAACCAGGACTGTTTCTCTTATACACATTCTCGTTGTTTTCCGTCTTATCCTTGTCATTGGTTTTATTTTCCACGGACTTGTAAAGTGAAAACCGCAATATTGTTTTTTGATCAAAATTTTCTTTGAAACGCAGATAGTTTTGTGTCAATTGGTTCTTCTTGAAAAAACCCACATTTTCTTTTGACAATAGATTCTTGCCCCTTTGATATAAAATGAGCCAGTAATAATCCCCATCTTCAATAAATCTCAAAACTATTTGGTCATCAGGCCACCAGTGTATGTTTTCATTCCATACTTTTATTGCCAGTTTCCTATCACTATAAAGTATCAGGACATTCATGACAATGTCTGTATATCTATAACCCACTCCCAAAAAATCTGAAATCCATTTTTTCTCCATATTCTCTATTTTATGAAAACCATAACCTAAACTTATCTGACATTTCACATCCTTACTACTATATTTTGATAGATATTGAAACGTCAGTAGGTTGTAAAGACTGACAATTGAAACGTTATTTGTTCTTGTATGAAATTTCAGACTTGCCTCAGAGGGATAACGTAAATGGTCATCATTGGCAAGAGTTGTATTTGTGATAAATTAATTAATAATTTAAAGTTTAAGAATTGACTCTATGTTTTTTCCACAGCCTCGATGTGGCATTCATGACCCCTGTGATTCTTATCTATCTCTAAAGCCTCCTCATCCGTGATTGGGAATTTTTCATAGCTCAAATTTGCCTCGCCTTCCTTTTCTAAAATAATCTGTTTGCACTCGTCACATATCAGTTGGAGGAATATTTTACCCACATCTAGACTAAAATAATTAGGATATTTAGACCATTGCCAGTCCTTCCAAGAATGGGCCACAATTTCTAGAAAGCCCAACACATCTAGAAATTAGCCAGTCAATTGATCTATTGCGATTATATTTCGACTTTATTGAATTGACTTGGAGACTCTCTTATTCTGGTGTCTTAAATAGAGTAGATACGTGAGCAGAATAAAAACTACAGAGGTTGAAACGTAAGCAATATCGATAAGATAGTCCTTTTCATTAATAATTCTGCAAGGGAATTCTCCATTTGTGCAACCAGCCGTAAAAAAAATCACATTCCAAATTGAATGTGATGCTATTGCAAACCACCCTTTTCCCGAAATCCAGGTTCTGACGCTAGCAAAAATAGACGGAGTTACAAACAGCCATGTCAAATATGCAAGAGTACTGACCTGCACCGTTGGAGTGTTTAAGATGTGCAGAGAAGCCCAAACAATACCTCCTGCTAGGGTCACCAGGCTATTTCCAGTTAGGTAAAACGGTATCCCGAAAAACAACGTCTCTTCAAAGGGACCTGCAAAAATTACTGAGACCACAGTTAGTGGAATTGTGGGTTCGCTGTAGTCATTTACTACCATGTTAACAACTATCGATCCTATCACCATGATAGCGAATCCTATCAAGTGATAGAACAAAATCATGATTGTTAGGTAGTATACAGAATTTCGTCTATACTTTGAAATCCATGTAAGGGGATTAAGATCGTTCTTCAGGTCAGAGTATATCGTATTGTGTTTCGACAATTAGGATGATAAGGATGTGAGAAAGGTGACGATATTTACACGTTGTGTCATTTATTATGTTAATGAAATTTATAATAAAGATGAGTTACTTTCTGTTACGAAATATTCTTTTCAAGCTCTTCTATTGTACTTAATGGTAGAGAACAAGAAAAATCCTTACAAACAAACGCAAATTCTCTATTGTTATTTTTGGTGTTATTGTTAATTGATTTATTCTTAAAATAAGGATACTTGTCAAGTTCCGATAATGCGGATTGGTTGACAATTGCCGTAATCGCATTTGGAAGGAATTTCTTGTTCAGGTAGTTACCAAGTTCTGAATTTTCTCCGTATTTTATTATGGATATTTCCAGTGGTGTCTTCATTCTAAGATATATTGCCGAGAGTAATTGACCAAATCCAAAGGGATTTCCTGTAGCAGGTTTTGACATCCTTTGGATCATCTGGTCTGCTTTTGTGAGAAAGTCCTCTTTTTGAGTGTAATAATACAACTTTATCAAATTGGAGGTGGCTATGGAATTCCCACTGGGTATTGCAAGATCATAATGGTTTTTTGTTCTTACAATTAGCTTTTCGTTGTCATCGGGAGTAAAGTAAAAATCATTTGTTTTTGGATCCCAGAAATGTGCTATCATTGAATCAGTATATTCTATAGCTCTTTTAAGATAGTAAGACTTTGAGTCTACACTAAATAAATTAATTAAAGCATCAACATAGAAAGCATAATCATCTAAGTATCCAGAAATTTTGGAAACTTTGTTGAAAACTCTATTTAATCTGCTTCCACTATTTTTTAGATTACTTTCAATAAAGCTCACAGCTTTTTGCGCATTTTCAAGGTAAGTTGAATTGCCCGTCACTTTGTAACCGCTAATGAATCCTGAAATCATCAGCCCGTTCCAAGAAGTCAAAATCTTTCTATCTGTTCCGGGTTTGATTCTTTTGAGCCTTATTTGGTATAATTGTTCTAGGGAGGACTCAAGCTTCTCGTTCATCCATTCTTGACTCTTGGAATATCTTTCTGCGAGTCTTTTAATAGAGGTGTATTTGTTTAAAATATTTTTACCTTCAAAATTACCTCCTTGGGTAACTCCAAAACGATCTGTAAAAATCTCAAAAACTTCACTATCCAATATTTTTTTCAGATCCTTATATGACCACAGATAATACTTGCCCTCTTCACCTTCAGAATCGGCATCCTGTGAGGAATAAAAAGCTCCTTCATTTGATGTCATCTCTCTTTGAACAAATCTCAGTATTTTTTCAAGCACACTCGAATAGTTAGGATTTAAAGTTATCGAGAACAGTTCAGAATAAAGCGCAGATAAAAGTGCATTATCATATAGCATTTTTTCAAAATGTGGCACTAGCCATCTTTGATCAGTTGAGTAACGCGCAAAACCCCCACCAACGTGATCATGTATTCCGCCTGAATCCATTTTATCGGCTGTAAAGTTTACAAAATCTCTGTATTTGGTAATTCCTGAATAATCATATGCTCTTAATAAGAAAAGCAAGTTTGATGCATTAGGAAATTTTGGAGCACTTCCGAATCCTCCATACAAATTATCTGCTAGTTGTAGTAAAGTTACAGCCGCTTCATTTATTATTGTTTTTTCCACTTTTGTTTCTGTATCGCTTACTATATCAGTAGCAGATTCCCTTAAGGCAGTAACAAATTCTTGACTAGAAGAATCTACTTCGTTGCGTCTATTTTTGTACCCATCCGCCAATCTTAATAGTATTGTTCCAAATCCTGGTAAACCATGTCTATTTTCATTTGGAAAATATGTTCCTATGTAAAAAGGTCTTTGATCAGGAGTCAAGAAAGCCGATAGTGGCCAACCTCCGGTTCCAGTATACATTTGACACGCCCTCTGATAAATATCATCAATATCTGGTCTTTCCTCTCTGTCTACTTTGATGTTTATGTAGTGTTCATTCATGATTTTGGCAATATCATTGTCTTCAAATGATTCATGCGCCATTACATGACACCAATGGCATGAACTGTATCCGATACTCAGGAAAATTGGTTTATCTTCCTTCTTGGCTCTCTCTAAGGCATCCTCATTCCATCCATACCATTCAACAGGATTATATGCATGCTGAAGAAGATAAGGACTGGTTTCATTAACAAGACTATTGGGTTTATTTCGGCTATTTTGAGTATTACCCACAAATCAATAGTTGTGAATATGATATTTAGACCCTTTCTTTACTGCATTCAAAATGGGTAGAACTATGTTCATTTAGAGTTTTTCAACTGAAAAGGGTTTAATTATAATCTGAATCATAATACCTGTATATAGTTGGTGCGATTCCATAACAACAAGAAGGGCATTAGAATTCTTGCAATAGCAGAAAGTTTTCAAAAACACGACAGAAAATCAATTTTAGCAGGCATTGTTATGCGACGTGATCTAGTGGTGGATGGAATCATTTATGCCGATACCATTGTTGGCGGAAATGATGGAACAAATAAAGTTCTTGCAATGATTGATAGTCTGGGCAGAACGGATATCAATTGCGTTCTTCTTGGAGGATTAATAATTAGTTTATTCAATATCATTAGGGGTAAACACATTAATGAAATGACTAAAATTCCAGTCATAGCAATTTCATACAGGAGATCGCCGGGGCTCCAAGGATCTATTCATGGCGTTGATGAGAAGGTAAAGATAAAGGACTATTTGAAGCTTGAAGAGCGAAAACCATTGACATTGTGGACCGGAAAAACAATATTCGTTCGTCATTGGGGACTCGAATTTGCCGATGCTTCAAATTTACTGAACGCCCTGGTAATTCAGGGAGCTAAACCAGAACCTTTACGACTAGCTGCACTGGCGGCAAGGGCTTATCGCAATTATATCCGGTAATAGTTACGAAAATATTTTTTTATAGATTTCTCCTAATCGGTACCAATTTAAAACTCTATTTATTTCCTAATTACCTTCCTTAGATTTTGATGTTGATTTTGGTGTATATCGTATGTACGCATCATAAAAAATTTCGTTTCCATGACCAGTTACTGTATGCAAAAAAGAGATATCAATTACGACCTTTGTTTCATTCTCTAAAAAATTATTTATATCCTGCTCAAGCCCATGCGGTTCATAAGATCTCATGAATTTTATTCTTTCCTTTGGCATATTTTGATATAATGGAAAAAACGGAAGTATATCAATATTTTTAAAAGAATAACTGTAATCGACTTTATTGATTGTAACCCGCTTTAAAGGCTAAATTTCAAGCAATATTGTTTGAGAATTCTATGCTCTATTCAACAGTTCCTTTTCTTTTTCTTTGACTATGGGCTTTACTTTGTTCATGATAATCTGGTGAAAATTCTTTGTAGTTACATCCAAAGTAAAAATGATGACAAAGCACAGGTGATTTCTAGAATCCGTTATTGGAATTGTGATCCTTAATAACTTCTCATAGCTTGAACACGTATAATCTATTTTACCTAATATTGACTGCCACCTTATTCTGGTGTACTGTCTGGTGACAGCAGCAAGTGCATATTGTGCAGTTTGCTCTTCATTGAGTAATGGCTTAATTCCTTTTCTTTCCGAATATGCCATTATTGTTCCATGATGATCTACAATGGCTGCAAACCTGATGTTTTTATCGGATTTTGCTATTGTTTCACAAAGTGATTTGAAGAAATTTGTCACAGGTAGAAACTGAATTTCCGGTATAATAAAGCTTAAGTATAGAACTCGAGGGTTCGGTTATGCTTAATAAATATTGGATAGTCAAGCAAATCAAAAAAATAAATAACATATTTTTCTCCTTATTATCAAATACGATGGTCGATTTGGATTCCAGAAGAACACTTGCGATTGACTTAGATTCAGTACTTGCAGATACAATGGTTATTTGGGTCGAAGAATTCAATAAACGAAACAATTCGAGTATAAATAAGGACAATATTATTTCCTGGGACATTTCAAAAACCCTTGAAATTTCTATTACTGAGGTATCAGACATATTTACATGCATTTGGGACAAGCGTTGGAAAGATATCCCTTCGACAGAACCATCTATTGGTAATACTGTATCGAACCTTCATAGCAAGGGGTTCAGAATCTCCATTTTGACAAAGAGATATAGATCCTCAGTAGGCAACGTGATAAAATGGCTAGATTTTCACAAGATTCACTGTGATGATTTGTTGTTCGTTTACGACGATGCTCCAAAGACAAATTATCCGTTTGATATCTTAGTCGATGATGCGCCAATAAATTTTAGTCAACTAGTGCACCCTAGAATCGGAATCCTATTTAATCAACCATGGAATAAGAATTTTACATGGCCGATAAGAATAGACTCATTAAGTGAAGTTATTAATCTTGTTTAAATCGAGATTACACTCGGCTAAGTTCGGAATTATTAGGTTCCTATTCATATATTACTGAGTCTAATAACAAATTCTAGTAAAGAAAGAATAAGTATCTTCAGAATAATTTCTATTTTAAATGGATCCGAATACTAAAATTAGTAGCAGCAAACTTTACTCCGGAAAAATATCGATCCGATTAGACAAGTATTACTTGGGTAACAAAATTATTGAAAAGGAAATAGTTGAACATTCAGATTCAGTAGGGATAGTTGCATTGGATAACAAAGAAAACATAATACTAGTAGAGCAATTCAGAATAGCTGCAGGAAATAGTTTGCTGGAAATTCCAGCCGGCAAGATTGAAAAGGGTGAAACTCCCAAAGTGGCTGCATTGCGTGAAATGAATGAGGAAATAGGTTACACCGGAAATCTGACACCTTTGTTTCAATGCTATCTGGCTCCCGGCTATGATACTGAAAAAATGTATTTCTTCCTTGCATCGAATCTAAAAATTTCTAAAAAGAGGCTTCCTCAAGATGAAGACGAGGAGATAAGGATTAGACGAATGTCATTAAGTTCTGTCTTAAAAAGATGTATTTCAGGAAAAATAATTGATTGTAAAACTATAGCAGCAGTTATGATGATACTGAATCGTAAAAATGGATTGGTTACGCGTAGTCTATGAGAGCTTATCTTTGGAATGAAAAGTCTATAAAACAATGATGATAATGTCTATCATGTCTCAAACAAAGTACAAGAAACTGTCTGGAAGTGAATTAGATGAGATCGTCAAGAATATGAGCGGATGGGAATTGAAAGATGGAAAATTGGAAAAGTCATTTAAATTTTCAAATTTTGTTCAGGCATTTGGTTTCATGACAAAAATAGCACTAGAGGCAGAAAAAATTAACCATCATCCAGAATGGTCAAATATATACAATACTGTTGCAGTTAAACTGAGTACGCACGATGCAGATGGAATTACTGATTATGATATCAAGCTAGCAAAAATCATAGACAACACCAATCCTTAAAATCAAACTGACTTTATTAAATGAACTTTAAGGATTACCTGTGATCAAAATTTATCTTAGATTTGTGTTTTTTAACTACTTGTGGGAATACTACTACTTAAGGTAACTAAAAATTCAATTCCTATGTGTGTTCTCTGATAAGACAATAGATGAAGTAATTGGATTATTATGTTTACAACGATTCCTTGGAACCTTTCTCATTAATTAGTAACACTTGTTGCATCAACCAATCGCAGAATTTTATCAAATTCTCATCAATTCTACACCAAATGTGTATTGACCCAGGTAAAATCTCTATCCTACCTTGAGGAGAAAGAATCTTCAAGCCTTCTTTCCCTTCATACATATAAGCATCCTGTGGTGTGACGTTTTCTAACAATTCCATTGCTTTTTGTTTGATTACATCTCTAGGTATAGGAAATTTTTTTCTGAACTTATCTACCACTAGTCCTAAATTTTCCTTACCGTAGTTTTCAACATCGTAAATTTTTTTTGGGTCTGGAAAATGAAGGTTCAAAGTTACGTTGTATCTAGAACCAGTGAATTCAGATAATTGATTTACATATTGGTATGCACTATTCGGGCTTTTCTTTAAGGCCTGTTGAATCTCATTATTGTGATATTTAATATTATATAACAGATCTGAATGCAAATTGGAAAAACTCATCTATTGGATAAAAATGTCCAATTAAATATATTATTGTACTGTCTGTATTTCGGTAAAAGGCACCAATACACAATCTTATAATTACTGATTTCACTCAAGTCAAATACATTTGGGTTAAACTTATGAATGACACTTAAATCCTATCTGTTATTACTATAGCACAATTATATGTTCGCTTCTGATTCCAGTTCTGAACGAGCTACCAGCATTGAGGATTATCAAAACACTTGTACCGAATTTATTATTGACATCAGTAGAGACTATAAAGATTGGGTGGATAGATATCAATTAAGCAAGGAAGAAACTAACAAAAGAAAAGGATCCATCGATAATGTCGTTGCAACCACCAATAACTGGATAAGAAAATTTTGTAACACCATAAAGAAAGTTGACGTGGTTATGAATGATGGTATTAATAAAATGGCAGAATACACTGCTGGATACCCATTTCAATTTGAGGTTTCTGTAAATTCAGAAAAAAGATACGCAAAACACAACCAAGGTAGAATAGCCCTGAGAGTAAACGCTATACCTCAGGAGGGGAGAACTATTAGGTTGGGCAGGTACAACAAGAATGACTTGTTTCTAATCTCATCAAGTTCCCCTGTATTTCCCAAGGTAAGTGAGCAAAGTATGAAAGCAGTTGACATATTAGATGACTATGTAACACTCGACGCGTCGACATGTGATAAAGGCAGTATTATTTCTATTACCATGATAGTCGAAGAGGTGAGAGACGGTTATGTTTCAGAAAGTAGAGGATATTCAACTGTCATACAGATTATTTGAGTTACTAATTAAAGAAAAAAATTAGTCTAATATTGCGATCCGGATTCAATGTTTAGAACCACGTATATAATGCTCTTGCAAAATACTGAAAAAGGTTCAAAGGAACAGTTAAAATAAGTAATATTTTTTTCTAGATGTGATGCGACGGTCGTCCAGTTTGGTCTAGGACATCAGATTGCCAATCTGGTAACCCGGGTTCAAATCCCGGCCGTCGCAAATAGATTTTTCCGCCGGCAAGTTACTTATTTGTCTTGTTTACTATTTCCATTATCTGATTGTAAGCACTTTGGGCACTATCTTTTCGTGGAAGTTGAATTACAAGCATGTTACCTTGAGAAACACTTTGAGAATCACTGGGAGCTATCGCAATTAACCCCGTATTTGCTAAAGCTTCAAAAAATTCAGGCATTTTATTCGCATAAAAAAGGTAATTTTCATCAAAGCCATGATCAAGGTAAGTCATCAATATATCGACAAATACGTGTCTCGAATCATGAAATAAATCCAAAAGCACATCAACGGCAAGTTTTCTACCCGCAACCTTTCTTATTATTTCGTCATATCTTCTAGATTCAATTTGAACACATGGTATCGCATTCCCATTGTAATCTATTAAGGATGCATCATATTTGTGTAAATTATTTCTAAAATCATCCAAAGTATGGAAATATCTCTTTGGCATTTTATGGAATATGTTAAACAATTGGCCAAGCTATTTATTCATTAATTCACTCACTCAACAAATTGTTAACGCAGTCAGTGATTTTGAATATATTCATTCTCAAAGTCTATTCATAATCAATCAATAAATGATATGGTCAGTTACCCTAGTACTTTCATCATCTAAGTAATCAGTAAAGAGTAATCTTCATCCCATTATAACTAGAAAAAATAAACTAATAACATTATCTTTGATTTAAAATTCTTGATAATGGGTAATCAGTTCGATTACACCGCAACTTAAATAAAAAAAATTTGATAGTTTTTCATGTCTTCAGAAGAATTAGTTTTAGAGAAGATACTCTCAACAGGTACAAACGGAATAAAGAAATCTGATTTAAAGAAGGAATTTACTGCATTTGATTTAGACAAGACTTTGGAAAATTTAGTTAATGATGGAAAGGTCTGTATTGATAAGAAAGGGTCAGCTTACTATTGCTGGACCTCGGAAGTTTACCTCAAACATCTGAACAGTGTCGATCCAAAATTTAGGATTCTAATTGAACGTATGAAGTTTATTGAGAGAAAATTAGACATTCACTCAAATAGTGTCAAAGATGCACTAAATGGTTTAATTGATCTCTTAAAGACAGAAGGTGCAGATCATAAAGCACTAGTCAATTTAGATAATTTCAAAATTGAGTTTGATACCATTCTGTCAAGGTCTACCAGCTCAATTGGATGGATTGAGCTTGGACAAGTTAGAAATGAGCTCACTCAAAAATTCGAACTAAGCAAAAACGAATTTTACGAAATGGTAGAACAACTCGTCAGTGCCTATCACAATGAATATGAGCTTTCTACAGGTGGAAATGAAGGCGTAATACTGAGAGGTCTACTCCACGGATATGTGAGGGGAATATGAGAATGTATCCATATGGATTAAAATTAAACCCATATCCAAGCAGCCCTACACCTTCATATATTGACAGTCAAATTCTTGGAGGAAAGACACACAAAGATGCCAAACAGGCCATAGTAACCTGCATTTCTGATCTATTTTCAAAGCTCGAAGGAACAAACCCCACTGATAGAGATTTCAGACTGATAACTATGATCCAAGATGTGGGTTCAGGAAAGACTCATCTTGCGTTTCACATTAAGGGACTTCCTGACCTAATTGAAAAGGTCGTAACATCCTATGTTGATCTCTCTCAGGTTTCTCCCCGGGATATTCATAATATTTATGATTCAATACTAGGAGGATTTAGTCATGCTGACATTGAAAGCTTGAGAAGAAACGTACTTTATTTCTTGTGCAAAAAAGCTGATTATCATGGAAACGCCGTAAGGAAGGCATTTAATTATGGATTTTTGGATAATTTGAGCGGCTCTAAACATCTTAAACAAAGAGCTGAAGAGATTCTAAAAGGCAAATATCGATTAAATTTTCAACATGTGTCAGAAGTACTTGGTACTGAATTTTCAGAAATACAAATTGAAATCATCAAGTCGTTACTAGAGGACAGATTAAGATCAGATGTTGAGAAAATTAGGTCACTTGAAGGAGTAATAAAGAGTATGAGCGCAATAGCTGACATGAATTTAAAACTTCTCAATAAAATAACAATATTTCAATTTGATGAATTTGATTCAAAGAAAGAATCATTAGAATTCATAAAAGCAATAATCAACGCACACATTCCATCTTCAATTCTTATGTTAATTCTCACTCCTTCCTCATATGATGAAATTAAGAAAGAGAATTCTTCAGTCTTTGATAGATTAGAAAAGGCGAATTATAAGATTGATCTTGCAGGATCGAACACTCTTGGTGAATTAAAAGACATTATATTTGAATACATAAAGCACTACGATAATAACGGCAATTTTGGTCCTGAACATGAAAGTGATCTTGAATCGAAAATAAAATTAGTCTATGATGAATTTCCTGACTTTAGGAATGTAAGGTCAATGTTGAATATATTTTACCATACTACAGAACAAGCTTCAAAAAAAGGTTCCTATATACTAGATGAGTCAATAATTGATGAGGCCATAAAATCCACTTATCCCGGATCCAAAATAAGAGGCAGTTTGATGAATGTGCCATTATCGGACTTTATTCAGATAAAAAGAGGAGTAGATGACATTGAAACGATTGAGCCTAACATACGTGAAGCAATTCGTAATCTTTTGACATTAACAAATTATGAAGGTTATGTTAATGAGCTCAATTTTGACAACAAAGTGGGCGAGGGAATAGATGTTACATACAACGATAGTTATGGATCAAAAATTGCCGTATCAGTTGCAATCAAGAACGAGCCAATAAAAACACGGGCCCAAATCTCAAATGCGTCGAAGTCACTTAGTATTGTAGATAAACTCGTAGTGCTCACAGGAAATACAAGTCGCCCTCTGGGGGGAACTTCCAGAAATGGAAATGACGTTACAACAATTGTCAATATGGATAATACCAAGATTGTAGATTTAATATACTTTAATGAAAAGTATAAAAAACAAGAAATTTTAAATGATGATTTAGAAAGAGCTATTACTCTGGCCCGCTCTATAAGATTATGCTGAGTTTTGAATTATATGGATAATCATGTAGACAAGAAGAAACAATTACCTCATCATGGAAGCGTTTCAATAGTACCAAATATTGGAAAATGATCACTGTATCCAGTATTTGGCTTTCTGTGCTTTGGAATTCGCCCGTTAGTCCTGAAGTACTCAAATGTCATTGGAATTCCCCTTTGCGCAGGATGATATTTTTCTGGGTTCATTGAAACAAAATAATCATCAGAAAGATTCTCCCCAATAGTTAGTCCTTCATTGAACACCCTGACTTTTTCTGGATTCATCTTTAATTTCTGAACACCTAACAATAAACCTCTTGAGATCATAAACTGGTCAAAAAGGTTTGTTGAATTATTTCTCCAATGGTAATAGGAAAATCCAGAAAGATTCCACATGCAATTATAAAGATGGGGAGTGCATTCAAGGTAATGCTGTTTATCGGTTTTATCTCTATCGGTATTTCTAAAGATCTCCAATGATTCATTTAATTCGACGAATACCTCCTTGTCATTTTTGGCGCGGAGAAATTTTGAAATACTTTTATCAAATGGATCATCATTAAAATCACCCATCAAAAGTACGTTCTTGTTCCACCTTGTATTGATGGTATCAACATAGCTCTTATCGGAAAGAATTTCATGTGGCAAATACTTGATCTCCTCTAAGGGAATTCTTAATAGATCATCAATAATTCTTCCGCAATTCTCTGCAACCATACATCTTGAGAATTCTGTATCATATTGGTCAAATCCGTCTTTTTTTCCTCTCCTTGAAGGCCAATGGTTAACCAAAACCAACAATTCGGCATTATTCTCCTTTATTCGCAATCTTGCCAAAAGTATATCCCTAGTTGGGTATCGAAAGTTTATTCGAAACGATTTGGTTTCAATACAATCAAAGATATCCTTTGAATAAACCAGACAGGTATCAATACCTCTAATATCAGATCCATCTATGAACTTAGCAATTTCATAGTAGCTAGGGCGAACTTTTTCACACAAGTCTCTGGCTAGTTTTTCTGATTCAATTTCACAAAAACCAAGCAAATCTGGAGGATTGCCATTATTCATAATCCTTAGAGGTTTGCTCAAATTCTCTATCTTTCTACTGAGAACCTCTGTGGTCCATCCTTTTTCAGGAATGAATTCTAGATCAGTTGCTATTTCACTTGAATTTACATCAAAAAGATTTTGTAAATTCCAAAACGCAACACTAAATTCCATCATATATATTTTATATAGCGACATAAATTAGCATTTATCTAGCATTTGTCTCGCGGTTAGCCACTTCCGTTGTCCATGGAATATATTACAAGATCTCATCGTTATGTCTTCATAATGATTATTTGATTTGGTTAAAAATTATGTTACATGATATTAGCGGTTGAACACTGATATCTATTTATAATATGGATTACATCCGAGTTAATTGACTTTGAAGTACAGC
>Ga0193737_1000064_pt1 | contig 15861 bp, 13 predicted proteins | sample L2m2metaG_FD_165510 | JGI IMG/M metagenome (GOLD analysis project Ga0193737, IMG submission 165510) | Soil microbial communities from a riparian zone of the East river system, Colorado, United States - L2m2 | ecosystem: Environmental > Terrestrial > Soil > Riparian zone | place: USA: East River... | reverse complement strand
GGAGTTGTTATCCTATTATGGTAAATTAAATTACCGATAATCTTATTCACCCTTATTTTCTAAATCCCAACGCGCGCAGCCTTATATAATTTCATTTTTGGAAGAATGTTTTAACCGTGTTAAGGCATTAATTGAAAGTATTAAAAACAAGAATGAACAGCCATAGACATATTAGTATCTAAGAAATTAAAAACTATAACATTTGATATAATTATGAGGCACAATATTTCGATATTACAGTAGTTGCAGGCACTGCAAACTTTATCAAAATTATCTATTAAGTCAAATTAGTATTGATGGTTAATTTTGGATAGTTTTGAATGATTTCTCCCTCTTTTTTGAATATTTAAAAGTATATTAGATTGACCAATAAAATGATATTTACCAACCCCGTACCATGTGATAAAAGTTGTCTCGTTCAGCAACATCAAAACCAATCTGTTTTACAGCATTTATGATTTTCTGTGCTGTCAGCTCAGTGGATGCGGCACCTGTTGCACTCACTACCTCTTCTCCAATTAAAGTACCTCCAAAGTCATCAGCGCCATAATTTAGTGCCAGCTGTGCCATGCCTATTCCATTTGTTAACCATGATGATTGCAGATGATCAATTATGCCATAATACATTATTCTCGATATTGCGATCATTTTCAATAGGTGTAATCCACCGGAGGGATATTTTATTATCCCTTCATTTTGTATCTCTGTTTTATTAGGTTCAAAACTCCAAGGAATAAATGCCATAAATCCTTTAGTTTTTTGCTGTAAACATGCAATTTTCATAATATGCCGTGCTTGTTGTTCTTCACTTTCAACTGTGCCATACATCATTGTGGCAGAGGATTGTAAACCTAAATTATGTGATTCCTCCATTATCCTAAGCCATTCATCACTTTTAATTTTAAGAGGGCTAATCTCTGCCTTCACGTCATCATCAAGAATTTCTGCACCCGCACCAGGGAGGGAATCCAACCCAGCTGCTTTTAACCTTGCAAGTACTTCTTTTGTACTACTTCTCTCTACCCTAGCAATCATATCTACTTCTGATGCTGATAACCCATGAATTCCTATTTCTGGATATTTCATCTTTATGGCGTTAAAGGCATCCTCGTAATATTCTATCCCCAAATTTGGATTATGTCCTCCCTGAATTAACACCTGTGTAATACCAAATATTTCTCTGGATGTCCCTACACGTCGTAAAATTTCTTCTAATGGTACTGTGTAGGCTTCTTCATCGCCAGGCTTACGATAAAAAGCGCAAAACTTACAATAAGTAATACAAACATTTGTGTAGTTTAAGATTATGTTATTAACAAATGTGACAGTATTTCCATAAAGTCTCTGTCGCAGAATATTTCCGATTAATCCTATTGCATATACATCTTCAGACCTGATAAGCCTAATACATTCATTTAACGTGAGACTTTGTCCATCTAATACTGTATTTAAAATATCACTAACATCAGATTTATTAATTAGATCCTGTACCAGACTATTATTCTTCAAGCCCAATTTAGTGTCCGTTATTGATACATTTATTTCTTACAAATAGATATATTTGCTTTGATAATGATGGATATTACAATAAGCCAAGCCCACAATTGATTGGTCTCAGAACCAATTGGAAATAAAATAAATGGGTATCCTGGGTATCCTGAATTGTGTACCTTATTTGAGTGAAAGGTAAGAGTTATAGAGTTCACCGCGGAAGTAGTTTTACTTTCAGCGTCAGGAGTCCTATCTCTAGGTCCCGGCTTATACCTTGTAGTTGGAAATATTTTATGATCCCCTCAAGGCATTAATTATCTTGATAGATAACGTGTCTGTTCTGAATTCCAGCAAAACCTAGCAAACCACCACATAAGATAAGCAAAAAGCTGGAGATTGAAAAATGATAGGATCGGTATGCACATAAGGATCTAGTCCCACCGAATCCTTTCCACATGCCTTATGGATTAGCCTAATAGAATATAAGACTTGAAAAATAAGTGTCAATAGTACGCTAGAGATTTTAACGATGCCTATTTTATTACAAACACATATTTAGCTTTGGAGGATGTTAGAATAATTGACTTTGCTTAAAAATATACAGATGGAAGGAACACCTGCGTTAGAGAAAGCTCTTGCTGGAGAAGAATTATCATTCAAGGATGGTACTGAACTAATAAATGAAGAAAATCTTTTTTTGTTGGGTGCCGCCGCTGATAAAGTTCGTAAGGATCTCAAGGGGAATGCTGTAAGCTTTGTTGCTTCCTATTATCTGAATTATACCAATATTTGTGTAGCAAGTTGTCCATTATGTGCATTTTATAGGAAGGGTGGTGAATCTGATTCCTATACTCTTACTATTGAACAGATTGTGACAAGGGCTAGAATTGCAATAAATCAAATGGGTGCTACTGAACTTCATATAGTTGGTGGATTCCATCCTAAATTAGGCATCGATTATTATGAGGATATGATTAGGGCCTTAAAGACTGACTTTCCTGATGTTACAATAAAAGCGCTAACTCCGGCAGAAATCTTTTATATTGCTCGTCTGACCAGAAATTCCGTTAAGGAGGTTTTACTCCGACTAAAGGGTGCCGGTTTAGATGCTCTCCCAGGTGGAGGAGCTGAAATTTTTAGTCCAGAAGCGAGAGACATAATTGTCAGAGGAAAATGTTCCGGTGATGAATGGCTTGATACCGCATATCAGGCACATACTCTAGGAATAAAGAGCAATTGCACTATGCTTTTTGGCCATATAGAGAAACCGGAGCACATAATTGATCATATCTTAAAAATTAGAGAGCTTCATAAGAAAACAAAAGGATTTACTACGTTTATTCCGCTAAAATTTAGTTTAGACAACACTGAATTGGAACGAACGGAGGCGATTAGTAGAGAAAGCCCTGCAACATACGATCTAAGAGTGATTGCAGTAGCAAGATTGTTGCTGGCTAGAACCTTGAATAATATCTCGGTATACTGGGTTGCTTTGGGTAAAAAACTAGCTCAGGTTGCCCTCTCATATGGAGGGAATGATATGGTTGGAACTGCTTTTTCAGAGGAAATATTCAAGGCAGCAGGTAAAAATTCCGGTACTTCTATTCAGGAGCTATCAAGTTTAATTAAAGAAATAAAAAGAGACCCCGTACAAAGAGATACATTCTTTAATATAATCAAAAGGTTTACTTGATCGGCCTGTTGTATACAGACAAACTAGATAAAATTTATTGTATTGGTAATTAGTATTCCGTTTGTATTTGCCATTAAGAATATTTTTTCTATTGATTTTTTTCCTATTTCACCCATATCCACAGTTAGATCGTTCACGTACATTTTGATGAATTTAGTAATTACCTCTTTTTGTTGTCCTCTACCGTATTTCATTGAATAGTCAACCGCTTCATCAATATTATCAAGGCCATAAAGAATCGAATTCCTAAAAAGCTCGTCGAATTTTTTGATCCGTTCTAGTGTCATAGATTTGGAACTTGCTACGTTAATACCTAAGGGCAAAGGGAGTCCATTTGCTTTTTTTGTCCACCATTCTCCTAAATCGAGAACTTTGTAAAGCTCAGGGTATTGTTCATAGGTAATTTGTGATTCATGAATCACTAAACCTGCTTCTACCTTATCTGATAAAACGGCTTCCGTAATTAGATGGAAAGGCATTACTTTTGCTTGGAATCTACCTAATGCAAGATTCAGCAGTAAATTGGCAGAAGTCATTTTCCCTGGAATTGCAATTGTGCTGTCTCTTAATTGAGAATAAGATAATTTTCTTTTCGAAATGACAATAGGTCCATAACCTAATCCAAAACTTCCTCCGCTTCGCAAGATCACATAATCTTTTAAATAGGCATAAGCATGGGCTGATACGGCTGTAACATCGAGCTCTTGTTTTAGCGCACGTTTGTTAAGTGTCTCGATGTCCTCAATAATATGTTTTATTCTGAACTCCGGTGAATTTATGTTGCCTGAAGCAATGCCATAAAACATAAAGGCATCATCCGCGTCCGGAGTATGACCTAATGTTAATTCAATCAAGCTCTATGTATGTTTCCATAGATAATATTTTTTTCTTGTTCTTGATGGTATATTTTCATCCATTTATGATATCTTCAAATACTATTCTACAGAAATCTTTTGAACAACTTGTCTTTTCTTTATAGTTAATTTTTCCATAACCTGTATTATCCATTTTACTAATTGGAATAGAATTTCAATGATATTCCAGAGAATTTTTGGACGTTCGTTTTGTTTGTCTTCTTTTAAATAAGCTTGCCAGCGTTTAGCTGCAATTCTTGAAAAATCCTTCTCTAGCAATTTGAAGTATGTAATGCAATCCTAATATAATAATATAGTTAGATTAGAGGTTTCCTCTTCACTATTATGGGTTCCAAGAGTAGATTTTTTTATCTTGTAAAGAACTCCAGAAATGAATTATAAAGCTAATCCATAAGGAACGTTTAATAGGCCTCCTAAAAAATTTGGATTGACGTATGCCGAAATTTAAATCTACACAAGATATTATACGAATTATTGGTAATAAGGACCAAATTCGTAATTTTGGGGTTATTGCTCATGTAGACCATGGCAAGACAACAATGAGCGACAGTCTTTTGGCTGCCTCAGGTATTATTTCTCCTTCAGTTGCGGGTCAGGCCCTTGCGCTTGATTCTATGAAACTTGAACAGAACAGACAAATGACTATCCGGGGAGCAAATGTTACGCTCTTCTACGAAAATGAAGGAAAGGAATATGTAATCAACATGATCGATACACCTGGTCACATCGATTTTACTGGAAGAGTTACTCGTGCCCTTAGAGCAATTGATGGTGTGGTGGTTGTATCTGACTCCGTTGAAGGTATTATGACTCAGACAGAAACTGTTACAAGACAGGCGCTTGAAGAACGAGTGAGGCCTGTTCTATATATTAACAAGATAGATCGGCTAGTAAAGGAATTAAGATTAGATGCAACAGCAATGCAAAAATGGCTTTCTAACATAATAGCTGAATTCAATAAACTTGTTGATATCTATGCAGAACCAGAGCTTAAGGAAAAGTGGAAAGTTAGTATTCAAGGAAACAGTGTGGCATTTGGTTCTGCAAAAGATAGATGGGGTTTTAACTTTAAAATCGCCCAAAAAAGAGGGGTGAGTTTTAAGGACGTGTATGATGCTTATACTTCGAATGATCAGAATGCAATTAGATCTCTTGCAGAAAAAGCACCATTACATGAGGCAGTACTGGGAATGGTTGTGCAACACCACCCTCCACCTCATGTTGCCCAGAAGTATAGAATCCCAAAGATTTGGCAAGGTAATTTAGAATCTGAAGTTGGAAGATCGATTTTAGGATGTGATGAAAAGGGTCCTGCGGTAATGATGGTTACCACCATAAATGTTGATCCACAAGCTGGAAGAATTGCAACAGGCAGACTTTTCTCTGGCACTATTAAGGATGGTGATGAAGTATATTTGATCGATGCAAAGAGATCAGGAAAGATTCAATCAGTGAACATCTATATGGGTAATACAAGGGAAGTGGTAGGGATGTTGCCTTCAGGTAATATTCCGGCTTTGCTTGGACTCGATTATGCTGTCGCAGGCGAAACCATAGCGACCGTTAAAAATATTCCAGCATTTGAATCAATCAAATATGTCTCAGAACCTGTTGTTACCATTGCAGTAGAACCAAAACATCCAAAGGATCTGCCGAAACTTGTAGAAGCACTACGCAGACTTACGGTGGAAGATCCAAACCTTATTGTCAAGATAAATGAAGAAACAGGTGAGACACTTATGGCTGGAATGGGCGTTTTGCATCTTGAAATAGCGACGTCTCTATTGCAAGAAGCTGGTCTTGAAATTACAACAACCCAACCTCTGATTAATTATAGAGAAACCGTGAGTAGCAAAGCGGGTCCTATAATGAGCAAATCTCCTAATAAACACAATAAAATCTTCATGCGTGTAGAATCACTTCACGAGGATGTCATTGAGATGTTAAGAACAGGTCAGGTTAAAGAGGATATGGATAAGAAAGTAATGGCCAAGATTCTTAGAGAAAAGGGCTGGAATGCAGATGAAGCAAGAAGTGTTGCTGCAATAGATCCTGGAGGCAACATGTTAATTGATGAAACTAAAGGTGTTCAATTTCTGCAAGAATCAATGGATTCTATAAGATCGGGGTTCGATGATGTAGTTCATTCAGGACCAATTGCCCATGAATCATTGCGAGGCGTTAAATTTGTATTACATCACTTTGTTCCACATGAGGATCCTGCACACAGAGGTCTGGCACAATTAATGCCAGCTTCGAGGAGATCTATGTTAGGGTCAATGCTCATTGCGGAACCAGTATTACTTGAACCCGTTTTAGGTATTGAGGTTAAGTGTCCTCAAGAGCAAATTGGTACAGTAGCAGGCATACTGTCCGGCAAGAGAGGAAAGTTACTCAATGTTGACCAAAAAGGTATAATTTCAATTATGCAGGGTGAAGTTCCAGCGTCAGAAACATTTGATTTGTCTGAGATCATGAGAGGGGGAACCGCTGGAAAAGCCTTATGGAGTACGTACTTTAAGGACTGGCAAGTTGTCCCGCAGTCAATACTTAGAAGTTTAGTCGCAGAAACCAGAAAGAGAAAAGGTCTAAATCCAGAGCCTCCAAACCCAGATGAATTCATTGACAAAGAATAGCCCTCACTGTTTTATTTCCCCAATCTGGGGCACTGAATATGCATATAAGTATTTTTAGTTTGTAATATATAATTGGTTATCGATATTGAATTCTATACAATATCCTTAATATTAACTTCAGCAACTATAAATAATTCTTTCACTTATTTAATATGTGGAAAATAGTGCCACTCCAACTACAATCCCCGGTCTACTTTCTTCACCTGTGGGTATTGTACTAAAACCTGATGTAATTATCCTTGAAAGTGATGCATCTGTTGATGAGGCTACCAAGCTAATGATTGCTAAAAATTCAAGGAGTGTTCTTGTTTCTAATAGAGGAGAGGTCATAGGAATTGTAAGCAAAACAGATATACTATTTCGAGTAATCTCTCAAAACAGGAGCCCTGACAAAGTCAGACTTCGAGAGATTATGACATGCCCAGTACTCGCTGTTCGTCCTAATAGTACCGTTGCTGAAGCACTTTCTGTTATGGATAAGCACAAGGTAAGACAGGTATTTGTTCATGCTTATGCCGCAGTTCTTGGAATGGTTACAAGAGATGATATATATCAACTAATAGAAACAATCTCGATTTCATCACAAGAAACCGCAATGAGTGGAACCCCAGTATGTATTATTGATTCAAAATCAATATCCTATATCAAAGATAGCAGCAAAGCGAAATTCTTGTGTCCGTACTGTGAATCTCCTTTCGATACAAAAGAAGGTTTGTCAAAGCATATGGATAGAATTCACCAAGGTGGAGCTGGAATTCTTGAAGGTGACATACGACAGATGTTCGAATAGTAACAATCACAGGATAGCTTTTATTAGTCTTTTATTACAACTAACGCAAAACAATCCTAATTATTATAAACAATCAGAGTATTCATACTAATATGCAACTCGACCTGCCGAGATATACAGAACGGTTTGGAGCTATAAGTTTACACGGAGTTCAGCGTGTTTATGAATTAGATTCAGGATTTAATAATGGTGGCCTGACATCTGAGTTTATCCGACGAATAGGTAATGAGGAAATTTCAGAGATTGAGCGGAAGATGGCAATCGTTATACCAATTAAAGGAGAACGCCTAAAATTACTTGAAGGAGTATTGAGTGGTATACCACATGATTGCCTAACAATTATTATATCTAATAGTCCGAGACAACCTGTAGATAGATATAAGCTGGAAAAAGAGGCGCTGGAGCAATTCAATAGATTTGTAGGTAGAAATGCGCTGATATTGCATCAAAAAGACCCAGGGTTGTCTGATGCCTTACGACAAGTCAATTATAATAGTCTTTTTGGCCCTGATGATACAATTAGGAATGGGAAGGCAGAGGGAATGATAATTGGAATGTTGCTTGCTAAGGCAGGGGGCAAAGAACATGTGGGATTTATCGATGCTGACAATTATGTACCTGGGGCTGTTAATGAATATGTAAAAATATTTGCCTCAGGTATCGCAATGTCTAATACACCTTACACAATGGTCCGTATATCATGGATTTACAAACCAAAAGTATCAGAAAGTGGTGTATATTTTTCAAAATGGGGAAGAGTATCGGAGATAACAAATCAATATCTTAATTCATTAATATCCTACTATACTGGATTTGAAACTGAAATCATGCGTACAGGTAATTCAGGGGAGCATTGTATATCGCTGAAATTAGCAGAACTATTGACTTATTCATCCGGATTTTCTGTAGAACCGTATGAAATTGTAAATGTATTGGAGGAATTTGGTGGAATTGTTCCCACTGAATATCAGGAAGCAATGGATAAGGGGGTTGAAGTAATGCAAGTCGAAACTCGGAACCCCCATTTTCATGAAGAAAAGGGAGACGAACACTTGAAAGAAATGTTCAGTGGTTCTCTTGGCAGTATTTATCACAGCAAAATTTGTCATCCGAAACTTCGTGAAAAAATTATTGAGGATCTCCGATCGAGAGATATGTTAGTTGAAGGACAGGAACCGGATATTTTACAGAAAATTAGTCCTTTTAAAGACATAGATATCCATCAATTCGCAAAAATATTATACGAACGAGCAACAAGTTTTGCTCATTCTATATAAATAAAAAGGTTGCTAGACCAGAAAATATTCTTAATTTAAATATATAAAATCTGATTATAAAGGCTTTTAAGTCATTGGATATAACTTATAATTAGTAGTTGAAGTCGAGTCAGTGCATACTGTAGCGCGGGTTCTCGATCTTCAAATACGGAGTTAATAAATATAATGTGTGGAATAGGCGGTATATTAAGCAAAAAGAATGAAAACGTTGTGCCACTTGTTGGTTCGATGCTTTCTTGTATGAAAAATCGTGGTCCAGATGGGGCAGGAATAGCAGCTGATGAGCACAGCATACAATCAGATTCATTTTCTAACTTGAGATACCAGAAGCTTTCCGGTAGTAGTGCTCTAGGGCATGTTCGACTAGCAATAGTTGGCGGTACCTGTGGACAACAGCCTTTTCGCAGTTGCGATGGAAGGTTGACTGTGGAGCACAATGGTGAAATTTACAATTATAAAACGATTCGAAAACGGCTAATGAAATACCACAAGTTTACCACTCAAACAGATAGCGAAGTCATCGTTCATTTAATAGAAGATTATTTTATGAAGAAGAATGATTTACTATATGCAATCAAAAGGACTGTTGCAGAACTCGATGGTGTATATGCATTTGTTGTTAAGGAAGAGGAATCAGGAACTCTTGCTCTTGTTAGGGATAAAATGGGTGTAAGGCAGATATATTATGGCGAAAATGATAGATTCATCGCATTTGCATCTGAACGTAAAGCTCTATGGAAAATAGGAATAAAAGAACCCACAAAACGAGTACTGCCATGTCATGCTGTAATTATATCACCAGATGGTTCCCTTCAAGAATTCAAGATAGCTAATCTGCCTATACAGTCTACCAAAAAAGTTTACAAGACATTGGCTTCGGCAGTTAATATATATGAAAAAAAGTTATTGGCATCGATGAAAAAGCGTACACAGGATTTTGACAAGGTTGGCATAATCTTTTCCGGGGGGATAGATAGTGTAATTATTGCATGGCTTGCAAAGAAAATGGTACCTGAGGTTATATGTTATACTGGAGGAATTAGTGGATCAAATGATATTTTGTATGCCAGACAAATAGCCAAGAAACTTGATCTTAAACTAAGGGTGAATGAACTTAGCCAAGACGAAGTCGAACAGATGATTCCTGAAGTTATTAATACAATAGAAGATACGAATGCAGGACAGGTAGAGGTTGCAATTCCGGTTTATGCCGCAGTAAAGCTCGCACATGAAGATGGAATTAATGTAATGTTTAGCGGCCAGGGTGCAGATGAGCTATTTGGAGGTTATCCATGGTATGCAAGAGTAGTGGAAAAAGAAGGATACCAAAAATTGCGTGATCACATGACTCAAGACTTACTTTTGCTATATAAGGAAACCCTTGAGAGAGAGGATAAAATTACGATGGCACATAGCATAGAGATGCGTGAACCTTTTCTTGATATAGAGGTAATTAAGTGTTCAATGAGTATGGACCTGAAGTTAAATGTAAAAGGCGCAACTGATACCATTGGTAAACACATTCATAGAAAGCTTGCCCAAAAATTGGGTATTCCTAAGAATATTGCATACCGTATAAAGGAAGCGGCCCAGCACGGATCGGGCATGCATGATATATTTGATACAATAGCCAGAAAACATGGATTTGATGAATTTACAATTTCTAGAAGATATCTTGATGTTATTCAGGCACGTGAAAAGATAGGTAGCTCACAAAGATATGGTTATCTCTTTGAGAATGAAAAAATGTGGATTGCAGAACCCCATGTACAAATGTATTTAGATAGCATTTCAAAAACCCTGCCAACTTTTGAACAAAACCTAGTGGCGAAATCCAATAAAAGATAAATGTAATGCGATGGAAGAGTAAGATAGGATACAATTAGCATCCAGAATATTTTCTTTGAATTTTATGAATCATGAAAAGTGGAGTAATGATTAGAGCTGGAATGGTAATTGCAATAAACAGTGTTTGAAATAGAGCAAGTACTGCAATCGTCGTTCCGGCACCGAACCCCAATAATGCGGAAAATATGCTGCCTGCACAAGTAGGACATCCTACAAATAGTCCTCCTGTTAAACCTATGCTTTGAAAAATGGAAATCTTATTTTTTGATATTCTCGTTAATTTGAGAATATAGAAGCTCAATGCAAAGTTGAAACCGACTAATGCTGAAACAGTGACAGCTAAAATAATATTAATGGGGATTAGAAGAACAAGAAAATGATCTGTAATATATGCTGTGAACATAGGAACATATCCTGGAATATTACAACAGGGGACAATGTTAACCGATGGAATCATAATTCCCTGATCAATAAATGAAATATTGTTCTTGTAAACAAAAATCTGGGATAAAAAACCAAAAATGATTCCATACCCTATTGACGATATTATCATGATCTTCAGATATTTATTATCTGAAAATACGGTGGCGATGTAGTATATAGTACTGCCAGGATTGGCTTCTCCATGACGCTCTGCTTTCAAGATTCTGTATATTCCATAAGCAATAGATATAAGTGAAGCAAAGGTAATAGCCAAAATTGCATATGCAAGGTTTCTGAGTTCCGGTATAATCATTGTAGTTTGTTCAGAAGGAGAAGTCAAGCGCGAGTAAATTATGAAAGCTAGAATAAGAGAAAACAAGCCAATAAAAACTATTCTGAAACCACTATTTCGCATATTCATTCGTTCTATCGTAGAATTCATGTTGTTTGATAATATACTAATCCACTACGATACTGAAATTAAATTTTACTATATCAGGGGAAGTTGATTTCAGACGCTATCTTTCATAGTGTAAGCCTTAATTCTTAGCAATGCATATAGTTAGACAATCATGCCTAGAAGTTTTGAAGAAGACGATGAAGATTACATCCTAGCGAAAATTAGCTATGTAGGTTTTGCTGATCAGTTGGGCTTGGAAGGCATAGTTATACTAAAGACATTTGAGGGAAAGGAATTTCCTATGCGCGCTTTTTCTGGAGAGGTTGCCAGACATATTTCAAGATTTCAAGGGGGTGATAAAAATACTATTCCTACGATATACAATTTAGTTGAAGAGATAGCGGTCACCCAAGATCTGCTTCTAATTGAAGTAAAAGTGTATCAAAGTGGTTCAGTTTTACGTGCGAACCTGCATTTTAAAAGCAGAAAGGATAATTTAGTATTAAGAAATTATCGTGCATCAGATGCAATCGCCTTAGCGGCCTATTATGATATACCAATTAAAGTACGAAAGACTCTATTTGAAGAAGCGATAGAACAATAGCAATAATAAATTATATATCAGGTTACTATCTCTGACATCATCTTGTGTGTTATTGCATTCTTGACTTCCATTGCAATCCTTCTACCAACACCCATTGTATGACCATAGTAATACTTAGTATAAGGTGTAGTAGTTGCCATAATAGGATTACCAGGAACCCTAAGTGAGACATCATATATTACCAGATCGAGATCTAGTGTAACAATCCCTTGTAATGATATTGGTCCAATTAATCCTGGAGGATACTCCTTCTTAACTATATCAGTAAATTTGTCGCCTATATCAAACACCTTTTCAAGTATTGATTCACGTATGCTTGCTGGTGTATGTCCTACTTCAATATTCTGAATCTCTATATCAACTTCCAATTGTTGTTTTGCAGTCAATGAAGTGGTAAAATCATGAAGGTTGGTTTGTAATCTTCTTTCAATTCCAAGAAACTCTGTCTCTTTTTTTAATGGGGAATAAAAAAAGTTGAAGTTAAAATATGTTCCTATAACATATTCCTCGATTATGGCAGAATTGAGATCCTCCTCGTTAACAAGTCCTTTTTCGATCTTTGATTTCGACTTTTTCTTATAATCTTCATAAGATGTTACAATAAAAAAGGCCCTTTCCAACTTTCTTTTCGCTTCTTGAACCTTTACCATTGTCAGACCATCGATATCTGAAGGGGTTTTGTAAATTCTAGGGTGTCTAATTTTCGCCTTTTCTAGTAAATAATATTGATTTCTCGGGGCAGTGCGTTCCTCTGCCCTCAAAAGTTCCCTATTACCGAAGATAGGTAATTCAAGTTTATTTTCAATATTATCATAACCGACATAAGCAGTAAATGCTCTATTGGCAACAATTATAGTATTTGAATCTCTCAATCTGGCCTGAATTTCTTCATTGATAATGTCGGAAAATTTATCCAGAGATATGATTTCGTCTGAAAGGCGTGAAAACCTTCGATATGGTTTTTCCCTATCCTTTTGACATATGCAGACAGTCTTAATATTTTCATCCTTAGCACCATCCATGATCTCTAATGCAGAATGACTGCCTATTGTCCCAATCGAAATATTATTCAAATCATATTGGTCTACAATTTTCCTAATTTGTTGGATATCTAACATATAGAATTATATAGTGTCTTTCAAAGAAATTGCATAAAAAGCTTCGAGAACATAAAGAGGGAGATTCGGTTAATTAATCCGACTGACTTCAATATCTAGCAAGAAGCTTTTAATGATATAACACTTTAAAAATCATGTTGGTGGACTGGGACGAACAGATTAAAGCTCATCTTGTTTGGATATGGCATCAAGAAGAGGGTTTTATGAAAAGAGGAAAAGAAGGGATGCTAGTAATCACTGATAGGCGTATCGCCTTTATCACAAAAACATATATGAGTTATAGAGTACATGACGTGCATTCCCTCAGGCAGCTCAAGAAGTTTAGCGAAGGTGAGAACGTATTCAGACCCCTTGAAGGATACGGGATAAAAAATCTCGATGATGATCTAAAGAAAAGTACTGAAAATTCTGATATCCTGTTTAGCCAAATCTTGGACATTATCTCAGAGGAGAAGCGTTGGGGAACACAACTTATGGTAAAAATAAACTTAGGTATTAAATCTAAAACATACAAGTTCTCAATTGTTAAGGGATGGGTAAAGTATCCATTAAAAGATCCGGTTGAATTTCAACACGTTGATTGGCTGCCTGTGATTAATCTTATTAAGGAATCCAGATAAGAAGTTCATAATTATTAGGATTATGAAGCAAACGGTCAGTTCAATATAAGAAAGGTAAAGAAAGAGTAAAGAAAATTGACAAGAAAAGTAGATTATATTTTAATTGTGGTTCTGATATTTTACTAAGAAAATGTCAAAAAAACTGTATGTGGTTGGAGTGGGACCTGGCTCACCCTTGTATTTGACTGATATAGCCAAAGAGGCTATACGTAAGTGTCATTATATTATGGGATACAAGTACACTTTAAAAACTATTGAAACAATTATTGACAAAAGTAGGCAAAAAGTATCCGAGATCACACTATGGAACCAGGAAGTTGTTTATCTAGATATTTATAAAAAAATGAAGAATAATGAATATTGCGCAGTCCCTTTCACTGGCGATGCGAGCTTCTCCGAATCTGAAGTGGTTGATAGGTTACTAGAAATCTTTGGGGATGACAATGTGGAGATTCTACCAGGTATTAGTTCGATCCAGGTTGCGGCGGCAAAAACTAAAGTACCGCTTGATAAGGCGCATATAGCTACATTTCATGTAACTGGAGATATTGAAAAGAAAAAAAAGGAATTGATTCACGCTGTAATTGAAGGTAAAAGTGTAATTTTGCTGCCTCGACCATGGTCAGGTGATCTAACTAAAAGATTCATGGAGTCAGATGTAGCTATGTTTTTGAAGAAAAATGGAATTAAGACATCGGCGCTCAATACTTTCGTTTTTGAATATCTAACTAACAAGGAGAAAGAAACCGCATTCAAAGGAAAAGTTAGCGAGCTCGAGGGACAAGAATTTAGTGATTTATCTGTAATGGTTATTGATCAAACTAAACGTCAGACGTATCTTGAGCTCGAAGAAACGGGGTAGTATCAATATCCAGTCTTAATCTTATTATTTTGGTTAGATTCAAATATTTACAAACTTGTTGTTATTAAAATATTTCTTACTTTTGTGACAAGAGCTATTGTACTCCTAACTTCATATAACTGCAAATATCGTGCAAACGTATCAGTTCTAAAATAGTAAAAGAAAAAGAATTGCATTTAGCATAAATTGTTAACGGAAATTATGGCTACAACATTTCACAATTACCAAATATATTAATGTGAGAGAGGAGAATCTGAATGTTGCGATCTCATCATGACCAAGGTTGGTAATACTTATCGCCGATTTCATGGATACCTTGCGAATAAGCCTACCAATTTTAGTTGGGTTATTAAGGATGGACTTGCAGGAAGTGGAATGCCAATGACATATTCACAATTTATATGGTTGATTAGACATGGGATTGAAGCGATAGTTACTATAAGGGAGGTGCCTTTGCCATCAACATGGTTCGCTAACAAAACCATTGATTACTTTCATTTAAAGGTAGAAGATTACGGTGCCCCTTCACTTATAGATATTGACGCTACTGTTAACTATGTTAAAGAGCATATTAGTGATGGGAAGCCAGTCATGGTCCATTGTGCTGCTGGTAAAGGTAGAACAGGAACTATATTAGCCGCATATTTTCTTAAAAATTTCAATTTAACAGCTGAACAGGCCATTAAAAAGGTAAGAGAGCTCAGACCAGGTTCAGTTCAGTCTCTGCCACAAGAAAAGGCTATAGAAATGTATGAAGAATATCTCAAGAAAAAAGGAAGATAAGTATGCGCAAATTTCCATGATGAGATTACCTCGGAATAGTAACGATCATACTAACATCCTATAGGATCTCTGTTTTCCAGGTAAACTACAAAGATACTAAACAGACAAATCTACATTCTGTCCTTCAAATTGTGTAATCATTTGCCATTCTATTGAAGCTCCAATTAATAGAATTGCAATAACTATTCCTATTTCGATGATTGTAGGAATAATATATTCTTTCCATTGTTTCTTCTTTACAATTTGATAGATAAGCATCCCACTTCTAGACATTGCCAATCCATAAGCAAAAATTTCCATAACTCCAAAAGGAGTAATTAAAATTACGAGCGGAGAAACATTATTCAGAAGAGGTGAATTTTCAGCTATTACGTTAAAAATTAATCCAGTAGAAAACCCTGAGAAAAGTCCTAATCCTATCCCAAGAGCCGGTATGAACAT
>Ga0193737_1000061_pt1 | contig 16167 bp, 19 predicted proteins | sample L2m2metaG_FD_165510 | JGI IMG/M metagenome (GOLD analysis project Ga0193737, IMG submission 165510) | Soil microbial communities from a riparian zone of the East river system, Colorado, United States - L2m2 | ecosystem: Environmental > Terrestrial > Soil > Riparian zone | place: USA: East River... | reverse complement strand
CATTATGATGTTACTGGGCTTGATTATACCTTCATCTTCTTTGCATTAAAAAAGAGTAAATCGCTATAGCCAATTGAATATAAAGACTCCCAATAGAACTATTGGAAGTCAAAAGATATTCTAACAACATAATTTTGTTTTAATCACAACCTAAAATAAAATAGAACGTTTATAATCTTATGAGTAATAATTTTGAATATTTCTGTATTTTGATTTTGTATAGGGATGTTTTGATATTAAAAATATTGAAATTTGTATCTAATAATAAGTAACGATTATATAATAAGTGATATATACTAATGCACGATGAAAGAAGCAAGATTGTTAAAAATACTTGTGGAGGAAAAGGCACTAGTCAAGTTGTTAAAGACAATTGGTGCTGGAAAAGCATATCCAACTAGAGAACTGTTAACTAAGTTGGGTGCATATGGATACGGACATAAAATGCTCCTTAAGGCGGAAAAGCGTGGACTCGTAGACCGAAAGAGCGTTAAAAATAAAGTATTCAACAAATTGACTGAAGACGGCAAAAAACTTGTGAAACTAGCAAGAGAGATAGGAGTATAAAGACTTACTCTTTCCCCAATTTATTTCCTCTTCATATCATTAAAATTATTAAAAATTGAATTATGAGATTTAAATTCCTGAAATCAAAATGTCTCGCGTTTTGTCAGTTATTGAAGAAATTCATTTATAACCTTCGGGATTATATGTTCTTCAGATAAGTTATCATTTATCTTAAAATCGTTCTATTTTGGATTCACATTGTAAACAATGTCAATCCCTTCCGGCCCACTTGAACGTATCATGAATTTTATCTGGAATGGTGCAGAGTTGTTTGTATCTAATGAAGATATAAGATTTAGATAGATAGATTGTATAAGCACTTTAAAAAAGATAATTTAGATATCCCGAATAAACAGTACTATTGTATTTCTTTGGAAAATAATACAATCTCATGTCTGTCGATACTATATTGTGTCCAGACTATCCATAGTTTATTTTTTGCTTCAAAAATCAGGGGATTTATATAATCTTCTTCTTGTTGGTTATTCAACTTCTCTTGCATACCAGCTGACCTCAAAGTATCACCAGACCATAAGAGAATTGAGGGATTTTTTGTATCATCCCTCCAGGTAACAAAGAGCTTGTCGTCGGTGGCCAGTAGATTTGGCGAAACAGAATTTCCAGAGTTATTGCTTAAATTTCTCACGTAATTGGTGATACCTTGGCCATCAATCTTTCTTAACATGATATCAAATGTTCTACTATGATTTATTGTGTCAGACCATGCTACATAGATATCATTTCCTAGGAGTTGAGCATACGCAAGCCGAGAAATCCCGGAAGTGTTACTGACATTAAATGCTTGATTGAACGAGCTGCCGTAGTCTTTACTACTAGTAAGAAATATTTCTGAATTACCTTTTGCAGACATTATTTGCTCCCATATTACATATATCTGTCTTCCGTCAGGTGTGGCAAAGATGCTTGGGTTTATTGAATTGATTGCTTCCTTTGTCGTTGAATTCAAGGATGTATTGGAAGACGGCTCATTCAGATTACTATTGGCTGCAGTATGGTTGAGGAGATAACTAACTGTTGATCTATCATCAGAATACATCATCCCATTACTTACCTTTACGGGACCGGTAAACGTTTCACCTTGATTCAAACTTTTTGTAAATACTATACTACATATTGGATCATCATGTTTGATATCACATTCGGTCCAAACAATATAAATGATTGTCCCATTTTCATTTGTTATCATATGGGGATCGAGTGAATCGTCAGTGTTATTACTTAGATTGATTGTTTCATCAAAAGAATTACCAAAGTTAACACTCCTCCTAAAGAATATATCCTTATTTGTAGAGGAAACATTTTCATTTGCCGCCCACACGACAAATACATTGCTTCCTGATGTTGATAAATCATGAAGGTGTACGTTACCAGTAGTATCGCTCAAATTTATCAAATTTGAAAAAGTTTCACCGCTATCTTGACTCTTCCGAATTAATAGTTGCCACTGACCTGAGTGTTTGTCTTCCCAAGTGATATAAACATTATTCTCGCTGGCTTTTAATTTAATAATATTTGAAATTCCTGGTGTATTACTGACGTTATTGATACTAGTGGGTAATGCTGAGGCGTTACTGATTTTCGCAAACATAACATCGCTATTATTCGAATCCACATTGCTGATCCAAGAGGAATAGATATCATTCCCCGATACAGATATCTCGGGATTTATGGAATCATATTTTATGTTGCTTAGTATGAATGTAGAATTTTCAATTGCAAAAGTATTTGAATCAAATACCGTTCCGACCAAGAAAAAGAAAATCATAATTCCAGAAGAAATTACTGCCTTCTCTATTGGACGGCCAATGAACGGTTGATTTGCTGTTTGAATTTTCAATTTTGCTCCTTTGAAGTGGAATCATCGATTACTTTGTGGGTTCCCATTTTTATGCAAACAAATAGTTAATATTCTCCTATTATACTTTAAAACTTTTTCAGGCTTTCAGATAACCTGCCGCAGAAAATCAATTGTACTTTGCTATTGAAATTTGAAATTAACTGGAGGCTATCCTGTGGCTTCAATCGAGAATGCAGATACTATATAACTCTGATGTAGAATGGGTCGGATCGTCGCGAGATCTTCATAGTTTTTTCCTCAGATTTGCGCAGCAACAAGATTCACCTCATCCCCTTTTTATATTTAGTCTCGATTGTTTTTAATGTTTCTAAATTCAATGTGGAAACATTCTTTCTCAATTTCTTGAGGGTACCTGATATACTGATTACGATGACAGGCGGTTGAGTCATACTCAACGAAAATAAAAAATTATCAAGGTATTTTAGTTTGCATCCTATGAGTAATGTGTTTCCAAATTCGGAATCATAAAGCCTTAACATGGCAAGTTCGCAATGAAGAACTCCAAAGAGTTCCTTGAATCGTCGCACGATTATTTCATGCAATTGGACTGGTTTGTATGAATGAGTTTCACTATATAATATCGCGACATATCTTCTCTTTTCTCTATGTCTTAGCATTGACGAATCCACTTTACCTTATTTTTTGTTTCAAGCCATTCAGATAATTCTTCCCAGTAATTTGTAGGGGATATCCCTATGAACTTCAATATTGATTCTATAGTCCTAGCTGACACCATTTCGTGCATCGAATATGCTCCACTGGACAATATGAACTGGCACTTGTTTGAATTACAGACTTCATGAATAAATTTTGCTTGTCTCATCCATCTGCCTATCATATGAGCTTCAAGTTTTCTTGCAGAGGAAATTGAAATTTCTATCCCAAGTCCCCTTTTTGCTTTACGCTTAATTCCATTCTTACTCTGAAGGGGATCGATCATAAATAAATCGGTTTTGACATCTAATGTTTTCATATTGTCTGAGACAATCAGGTATGGACAATAGTCAGCAATCGAATTTTTTCTTTCCATCCTTAAAATAACGCCCTCTCGATGTATCGAATCTGTTGCGTAGTTCGAATCAATACCTACCATGTCCAGGCCCAATATCTTGGACATGGTCAAAGCCATATCAAAGTCAGAAACATGTAACCCGAGATCTATTTTCTTGTAAATAGATTTATCACATGATCCCTGAATTTATTATTTTGGTTGAACTCTTTTATTGGTTTGAACCTGATTCTAATTGAATCATGTTCTGAGAGGGATATTATTCCATTGCATACGGATTGCTTATTCAATCTGATGTAGAAATTGTTTTTTTCATCGAAGGAATCCGATATCGTACCCAGAAGAAATTTTTTCTCGCCAATTTTTAGCCTTGAAATTATTCTCTCTAATAATACACTTGATTCGTTGTGATCACATTCTGCCCTAATAACGCAAATTTCATTCCCCCAATGGCCCTCAGCTTTTGAGATCAAAAAGTTTTCCGTCGGTATCAAAAACACATCATGCATCTTGGTAAGAATTTTTTGGATATCCTCCGTCGCGTGAGCTACCACATGTATGCTTGTTGAAAGAGTCAATCTTGAAAGATTATATCAAAATTAGGGAAAGATGACACAAATTTAGGTTGAATCGGTATTCTGTTCCGTATCCACAGGTGGAGTTTCAGTGCCTATATTTTCAGTTTTAGTACTAACCGTTTCCTCTTCAGTTTGAGTATCTTCAGTTTTAGTACTAACCGTTTCCTCTTCAGTTTGAGTATCTTCAGTTTTAGTACTAACCTTTTGAACACTGAATTTATTTGAAGAAAGGAGTTTAGTTTTCTTAACACCTATATGTCGCAACGATGCAATCTTTCTTCCTTTTTCCAGTAACTCTCTGTGAAATTCGCTATTGTCATCAGTAACTTGCTGTATGAAATTATTTAGATCCCATTGAGGTATTTTTTCGGATAATAATTCCTGGATTACTCTTCTTAATTCATGCTTCTTTGAGGAGTTGATCCTGCGTTGAGTGAACGTTACAACTTCAACCCTAAATTCGTGACCATCATTTGTATTATAATTATGAATATGAGTAATCATAGAACTACCCCTCCTGACAAGGCTTCTTAGGAATTCCTTCCCATACTCATGCCCCTTGAAAATTGTAGTGGCCACACCATCGCTCACCTTTTCTATCGCTACAAATACCTTGGTCTTGTGATCTGCTTGATCTTGTTTCTTGATGTCATATAGCGTATTTTCTACTACACGACCTACGGCCGTATTTGCATCTGTTATAGGTAGATAATTGATATGACGTCCTCCGAAATCTCCAAAAGAACTCGGCGAGTCCAGAATAAGCCATTGCTTGTCTCTCCATTTGTCCCTGACTCTCCCGCCCCTTCTTGCACCTTTAACCATGAAAAAAACCGTCTACGACCAAAATATAAGTCATGCCATTTTTAATAGAAACAAAATATGGAAGAAAAAAAAAATTTAGTCTGACATTGGTTTCCCGTCAGATGAGTACTTTACCTTTTTATTTTCAGATGATGCAACAGGTGCGGCACGATGTCGAACTCTTTTTCCCCTGGAAGAACCCAAGATTATTACGAAACCTATGAAAGCCGCAGTGGTTATTGCATACATCAACATTCCATCAGCCATAAAATGGCTTCTCAGAGCTAGTTTAAAAATATTTATGCACTGTACAAATTTTATTCTTGAAATATATTTAAAAAATACGACTAAATCAATAAATTATTTTCAATCCATTATAAAATTTTAATAAACTCTGATGTAGAAAATGCAGTTAGTCTATCTAGTTTTGTGTAATAATTGCACGGCAAGTATCAGGATTCTATCCGCGGTCGGTCCGGCCGAGCATCGACTGGTTCTAAAGCAAATCCTATTTAATCAATTCTCCGTGTGGATCATTACTTTATGTCATTGGTAATCATAATCTCTACTCTTCTAGTGCTATGGACGTTGCAGCTTGCTTTTCTGAATTGTCCAAAATAGTTATGACACCATTAGATTTAGGGTTGTCTAAATCTGAATACAAATACGTCCCTGCTGATTGAAATTCTTGATCGACCATACCATTGGGTAGAATAAGAGAATTCAGTAGCGCATATTTTGAATTGGATTCTGCTCCCATTGTTATCCTATGTTCTGAATTGTCTTGATTGAGCCAGACAATCGTAGAGCCAGTAGTTAGTGTTACCTTATCTGGAACAAAACTAGTTTCGTTGTTTGTACTCTTAATGAGAATGTAGAATACTTTACTCCCGTACTTGTCATCTACTGTTTGGTCTGCAACTTGAGAAACATTCTTTTGTTCATTACTATTAATTGATTCATCATTTTTAGGTTCCGAATTAATAATACTTTGAGACCCACCATCGGACCCGCCATCACTACCACCATCGGACCCGCCATCACTACCACCATCGGACCCGCCATCACTACCACCATCGGACCCGCCATCACTACCACCATCGGACCCGCCATCACTACCACCATCGGACCCGCCATCACTACCACCATCGGACCCGCCATCATCTCCATCCCCTTTGTCACTATGTTCTTTGCCGTTATCAGAGGCATTATCTGATGCAGCAAAAACGTAACTGCTCAATGACAAAGGAGAGGAAGAAACCGACAATACTAAAATGAATAAAGTAAAGAAAACAAACAAAAAATTCGGATTAGCGTAACTATTCACGATTATATCCCTCTCTCAAGCTTATTTCAAGCTTTCTAAAGGTTTATCACAATAAATCTTGGGCGTATTTTTTATTTTGTCTTCTCCAAGTATAATAAGAATGAAAGATATTAGAATTTGACGTGGATTAGTTTCTAATTAGCTAGAAATTCTAAAAATGCCCTGAAAACCAATTTCTTCCTTCTTTATTCACTCGCAAAAATGGGTTTATTGAATTTCATGAGTTTAATCCAAAATCCTTATGACACTAGAGGTGTTGAAGTTTATGCATGAGTGATTTGAGCAAATTATGTAACGGAATTTTTGATATAGATGAAAAGATAAGATTTGTCGGAATTATTGATGAGATGGGAAAATTGATTGCAGGAGACATGAAAAAGGGACTATCATCTTTGGAAAGAGACGAAGGTTCAATTAGGCTTTATCTTGGTTATGCCATAAACAATGTCCTCAGGCGTGATTTTGATAATGTTTTTGGTAAAGTTCTTTATACATTTTCAGAAAGAGAGAAGATAAAGCTCTTAACCATCCCAATGGATGACAATTTACTACTCGTTTCTATGGATATATCATCTAACCACGCTGAATTAATAGAAAAGATTCTGAATACATTGCCAAAACTACCTAGGTCATAGAATTTATTAAGAAATATAGTACACGTTACATGAAAATTTTATTTCTTTAAATGTCAAATATGGAGATTGACAGAATACAAGTTACTAAAATCGTTGTATGTTTAGCGACGCTGTATGTTTAGCGACTCTTGATTTTTAACTCGATTTTGCGTTGATTAGAATATCACTTATTTTTCTCTTTTCCCACAGAATCAGATATACTATTCCAATGACCAAAAATATTTCGACTGATTTGGCCAATATACCGGCAATATCTACATTTTCTGGCTTATTGTCTGGAGATAAAGGAGGTGCAACGATTACCGAGTACGCATATAGCCCTATTAGAACAGAAGTTCCAATAAATCCAAACAGATTCAAGGCGAGCCTTTTCTTGTAATGACTCAAAATAAGATTTCGATTGTTACTAGTATAAGTATCTTCAGAGAAATTGATCAGGATATACAATATTCCATATGCTATTTGAGCTCCCGCTGCAGCCATTAGGAATATTGAGTAGTAGATTTGCAAAGATCCATGTTCCGGAAAAACCGCCAAGTGGACGAGTCCTCCTGCTATAGCAACTAACATGATTATATATTTCAGGGTTTCCTTTTCTGGTATCGTACTCGATCTCTGATTTCTTCTCTTAAGATATGTTTTACCTAACACCGATCCAAGAACTATGATGGGGGTCAAGATTGAAATCGCCAGAAGAGAGTTTCTGACAGGACCCCAGGAATCTGAGATAGTAACATTAAAAATCACACGTTTACAATCACAGTGCGCGATACTCGACAATATGGATCTTGGAGGATCTAATTGATTATGATTCACCATCTTATCGTCATTGGCCACACTAAGCACTATTTCATATGAACCTGGATGAGGAAAGACGTAATAGAGGTTGAAATCCCCAATATCTTGGAGAGTCCAGGGAAATCCCTTTACTCTTTCGCCAGTACTTTCTTGATAGATTTCGACCATTGTTTCTATATTGTATACATCCTTTCCATCAAAATCTTGTACACTGAATGTTATTTGCGTTGGTTGATTAGGTACCGCATATTCTGGATCGAGTGCCATATAAGGGTAATATTTTCCCATTCCATCCCTGTTTGATCCACCATTGTAATGGGGCGTATGAGAAAGATGGGCAAATGTAATAAAATGCGTAGTAAAACTCATCATTAATATAGATAAAAATAATGGTATCATGATATACTGCTTTTTCAAATTATTAACAATGAAAACTAGCACAGCAGTTTCATATAAGTCGTACTTGAATACTAGAAATTTATTTCAATTAAGTTTTTTTGCTTTGGCTATCCTGACGTCAATAGATGGGCTATCACAGACTCGTTATGCTTTGACAATGTACAATGTAATAAGAAAAATTATATCAGTAGTCTTTTCCCTCCTTTCTTTATAAGTTGAAAAAGTCAATAAGTGTAAAAGAGTATTTTGAGAATTTTCCTCACACATCTTTTAGAAATAACCAAGATAGCGTAATAAGACAAATCTGTGAAGCCTTTAATTCAGATTGTAAATACGTTATATTGGAAGCTCCAACCGGATTTGGCAAAAGTGCAATTGCAATGACCGTTGCACGGACACTTGGTTCTAGCTTTGTATGTACCGCGACTAAGGATCTTCAAACTCAATACACATATGATTACGGTTTCCTAAAAGTTGCTAAAGGAAAAAACAACTTTCAATGTAGGGTGAAGGAAGATTTTATGGAAGCAGGAAAATATCTTTGCACTTCTTGCAACTCAAGATCTGAAATTGAGTGCAGACACACCACTTGTGATTATGGGCCATGTCTGTCTGATGAATCCATGGAGGGGGCAGGATGTAGATACAGAACTTTCATAAATGATTACAAGATTGATAATAAAGGAAGAAAAGATGAAAGAGTCTTTATTGGTAGAGAAAAATTAGAAAATTATGAAACTGAGTATTCAAATTGGATTCATCTAAAGAACTTTGATATTCCACGACAATGGAGTCCCTGTTATTATTTTGATCAGCTTTTTCAAGCTTTAAAGGCAAGCCATTCTATATTTAACTACTCTATTTTTTTATCGTTACTATCCAATAAGAGTATGATTCAGCAAAGAGAATTACTGGTACTCGATGAAGCACATTTGCTTGAAACTGAAATCATAAAATTCAGGGGGCTTTCGATATCAAAGAAACGGTGGAGAAGATACATTAATGACTTTAAGATGATCGACTATGGTTTCGATTTGAATGGCTGGCTAGGTTTTCTTGTAGATTTAGAAAAGACTATCCTTACCCTCATAGGATACGATTCTCTGGTAAATTCCCTTGTAATGGAACGGAAAATAAAATATGGATATGATTCAAAAGGCAAGACAAAAGCTAAAAACAAAAGAATAGTGAGAGCATCGGAATTATTTGAAGATGACGAAAGTCTTGAAATAGACATAAAATCCGAAAATAAAAAACACTTTCAAATAGACAAGGAATTATTGATTGATATTGTACAGGATATCGACAAGCTTACAAGGACCATAAATAATATTCTTTCAAATCCAAAAAACTGGATAGTCTCAGAAGTACATAAGGAAAACTACGACGTTCTGCGGGTAGAATTCAAGCCTTTGGACGCATCCAAATATATTAGAACTGTTGTTGAAAAATGTCCAAAAACACTAATCATGAGTGCAACCATTCTAGATCATAGAACATTCGAAAAAAATCTTGGATTGGATACTGGAGATAATAGAACCAAATTTATACAGATTCAATCAGACTTTCCAATTGAAAATAGGCCAATTTTTCCTCTAAGCGTAGAATATCTCAATTTTAGTAATTTACAGCAGACGGATGTCAAGACAAAAATATCTCGTGCGATTGATAACATAATGCACATACATAGTAACGATAAGGGTATAATCCACACCACTTCATATGAACAGCTAAATTTTATCAAAGAGAACCTTTCAAAAATGAATTCCAGGAGACTGATATTGACAGACCCTGAAATCCAAAGGGATGAAGTAATTAAAGAACATATTGACAGCAAAAAGCCAACTGTTCTTATTTCTCCTTCATTACATACAGGTCTTGACCTGAAAGATAACTTATCTCGATTTCAAATAATTACCAAAGTCCCTTATCCCAACATAGCAGACAAATGGACTTCAGAGAAGAGGAAGATAAATGAGGAATGGTACTATTGGCAGACAGCGCTGAGACTGGTTCAAGCTTATGGCCGGTCTATAAGATCTAAGGATGATTGGGCAAAAACATACGTTCTGGATGCGGCATTTAATTACTTTGTGAAGATGAATGTCAACATACTGCCAAAGTGGTTCGTATCTGCGATAAGAACTGAAAGATAAATATTGGACTTGAAAATCCCAGGATGAAAGACATAACCTTGTTCTCATATCCATGCGAATCTCATAGCAAGAACGTTACTTGTAATTGTATTTGATTTTGAATGACGATGTATCAGAAAAATATGTCACAATCATATCAATAACGGAATTATACTCTGAAAAGGCCAACATAATTAGATACAGTTACTTTTAGTAGATATGACGGGTAGATATTGACTGCAAAATCAAAACAAAATCAGCTTTTAGGCAGTATCGAATCAATTACACAAGATATTGTGATTGCTAGCTTTTTTAAGATTATCTGAATTCTGAGGTGGTAGTTTAATGAAAAATCTAATAAACGATCAAGTCTACAACTAAGATGATAGATGATAGTCAAGAATAATCAGCTTAAACAGGACATCCTTACTGCATTGGCTGATAAAGAGATGCTAAAAATACTAGATCTTTCTATGTATAATTCCAAATCTGTTAATGACATAATCAGGGAAAGTGACATAAGCTATACGACTATCTACAGAAAGATAAAATGGTTATTGGATAAAGAATTACTTATTGTAGACAAGATTAATTTATCACCAGAGGGAAAAAAATATACTACATTCCGTAGTGTTCTGAAGAGCATTATCATCAGATATAAAAAGGACGAAATTATTGTGGAAGCTGAAGAAAATGTCGATTTGATTGGAAAAATAGGAGGACATTTTTTTTCAATACCCAATACATTGTAATAGTCTATGTCGTTTCAATCATCATTTTTCCGCTCTTCTTGGCATAATAGAACCTGATCCATAGCATTAGTGAAAAGAAAAGCATGGCGATAGTATGCAGAATCATGCCTACTTCACTACGACCAAATATCGTGAAAATACCCTCCTCATGCAAGACCCTTACTATTTCCCCTGCTATCCAAATGAGTACAAATATTGACATCTGAAATTGAAATTTTCTTATATTTCTTGAACTTATTGCAGACCAGCTAAACAATCCAAGAGAAATTACAAGTAGGAATATGGTACTTTTATCTAGAAACAAGAAAAGTGAATCACTCATAGTTGTCTTACCTCTTGCTTTGATTTAACGAGCAAATAGCAAAGGCCAAAGAAAATCAATACAATGATGGACACAGGTTCCAATAGACCTTCTGATAGCAATTCATAGCCAAAGTAAAATGCCACATGGTAAAACGAATGTATTACTGTGAAAACCAAGAAGATTATTGCCAACTGTCTTATTCTGTCTTTTGATTTTGCACTAAAATAAGCTAAGACAGTTGACCCAGCAAAAAATGCAATACCACTGAGAAGGTGTAGGTATGATTCGTCAATCAATTTTATTATTTAACAAGAAAATCCTTTATAATCATATCCTCTTTAAGTAGGAGAATGAATCTAATAGAAACTGACGGAATTAGTACGTACATTTTATGTTTCCTGTTTCGGAACAATATCAAGTGTGACAATGAGTAATTGTATAAGGCATAACGTTTTTTATCACTCAATAGTCTTAATAGGGGTAGGTTTCAATTGTGAATTTCAAGAATGAAATTTTAAAGAAAATTAATTAAGCATATTTTAGGCATAAGAGATATTGAAAGTATATCTGAACGTTCTTGTAGCAAGCTTAGCGTTGATAGCAGGTCTGTTGATGATTTCTCATATAAGCAGTACTCAAGTCCTAGCCCAGGCGGATGAAAATAATGAAACTAATATATCAAATACCAATGTGGCGACAGGAAACAATACAATTGTCCTTAATCCACAAGAAACAAACGAAACATATCGGTGGGTAAATAGTTCCGGTGGAATTAATCCCACATTAGGGATCGCTAAGGGCAGTGAATATCTAATAAAGATAAAGAACCCTACTGATACAAAGCATGAGTTGATTATAGCGGATGCCAAGCACTCTGAAATAGCAAAGAGTAAAGAGATTCAACCAGGAAAGAATACTGAATTTAAGTTTAGCACGGAAAAAACCGGACAGTTAAATTACTATTGTGAATATCATCCTGAGACAATGAGGGGGATTATCAACACAATTGAAAATCCCTAGATGAAAACTATTTGATTAACTTAATTTCGCATAGCAGAATATTGTAGTAATCCATGGTCAAATTTATTTTTCTAACCCTTTCTTGTTAACAATGTATAACCCATTACAAATCATATAATAAATAGCATTTACTAAATTTGTTAGTTGGGTTTGATATCAAATCTGTGACACAAACTGACATAAATCTAGCGTTACCATTCTAATTGGTTCAATAGTTATCGGAAATCTACGCTTACCTTCTTTTCTGAATTACCAGTTTCCTTTATCTTACCAATGGATAAGATGAGCATGAAAATACATCTAGGCTGTTACCAAAAGAACACTGCACCTCAACAAGATCTGTATCGGAATTGGTAGATTCATCAATGGACTTGCTCAGTAAGCCTTGTATTTTTTGATTAATTTGCTCATTACTGGCAAAAGGATTTGTTATTCCCGTCATATCCGAAGAATTTGACATTGATTTTGAAACCATCACGTATCCAACAGTAGGAGACTTTGTAAAGTCTTCAACTATTGACGAAATTATAAGGTCTTCAGAATATTTGATATTCGTTGGAGTACCAGTAATACTATAATCCGTATCAAATCCTCCTACAAAGACGGTTTTATTTGTGATAATAGTATTAGCGGTAGCAACTTTTGACAGTACAATTTGACTCTGATTACTTGCGGCAACTGGACCTCCCGCTTCACTTGAATTTTGCCCAGATGTTTCATTATTGTTCAACAGTGAAATAGCACAAATAACAACTATGGACATTATGCACCCCTTATTCGAGATTACTCTCTTTCTAATTTTCAATTGTTTTCTAATCAATCGCTTTTCTATATAATAGTTTTATCTTGATAAGTTTTCGTGATCATTCCAATTCATTTACAAAAACTGGCACCATTACAGAGTAACTATTGTCTATTAACCTTATTTCCAAGAAATAATAACATAGGTTAATTTTAGTGCCATTAAGTGCCATACTGAAATAACCTGAAAAGTACTGACATATTCATATATTGGATTACCTTGCAATCAAATTATGGTTACTTTCCACACAGCTAGAAAAATCAATGCGCCCGTTTCTGAGGTTTGGAAAGTACTATCAGATGTTGACAGGGAGCCAGAATTTTGGCATGGTACTAAATCGATTAGAAATTTAAGCAAGACGGAAAAAGTAGTTGAAAGAGAAGTTGTAATTGCTTTCAGAAATTCAACATGTAAAGAAACAGTCACAATTGAGCCCATGAAATCCGTAACCACTGACATTATAGACGGACTGCTAAAAGGAAAGAAAGTAGTTTTATTGAATCCGGACGGCCAAGACGCAAGTATGGTCAATGTAGAATGGGACATTAGATTGTCAGGTGTTATGGGTGTTTTTTCAAAAATGGTAAAAAAGCATATTCTTGAAGGTACTAATCAGGCCCTTGAGAGGATCTCCAAAGTAGCAGAAAAATAACAATTCCTTTTTTTATAAATCCAGCTACAGGGATCTTATATAACTTATTTAAGTCGTTTCAGCAGGTCATCGACATTTGATGAATTGATAACATCAATCTTTTTTGCCCATCCCCTTCTCGCCTGACCTATGCCAAATAATAGGTAGGCAAAATGGACGGGATGGTGTGCATCAGAATTTATGGCAAGTTTCACGCCATTGTTTACTGCCAAACGGATATGTTCATCCCTCAAATCTAATCTATTATAATTAGAGTTGATTTCCAGAACAGTTCTAGTCTCACATGCAGTATCAATTAACTTTTCAATATCTATGGAATATCCTTCCCTTTTGATTATCAATCTACCTGTAGGATGAAATATAATATCCACACTTGGGTTTTTTGCCGCCTTGATGAGCCTTTCAGTTTGAATCTCCTTTGACAGGGAAAAATTTGAGTGTATAGATGCTCCAACAACATCCAGCTTATCGAGTATATTATTTGGTATATCAAGAGCACCATCTTTGAGAATGTCAACTTCGGCAGAACTCAATATCCTAAACTTGGTACCAGTTAAATCTTCGTTTATAACATCGTTTATTTCTTGTATTTTATCGATTTGATTTAATAGTTGGCTCTCACTCAAACCATTCGCCAATCGAAGACTCTTTGTGTGATCGGTAATTGCGATGTAATCTAGTCCAAATTTTTTTCTTGCATGTATTGCCATATCTTTTATCGACATAGTACCGTCAGTATTATCAGTATGTGTGTGAAGGTCTCCTTTCAGATCCCCGTAATCTATTAGGTCTAGTTTATGGTTCTGATTCTTAGAAAAGAATTGAATTTCGCCGTGATTTTCCCTCAGTTCAGGTGGGATATATTGAAGGCGGAGATTTTGATAAATTTCCATTTCATTAGTACCCGCAATTTTCTTACTTTTTTTATCAAATAATCCCCATTCGTTAAGACGAAGACCCATTGAAATTGCCAGATTACGCAGAGAAATATTATGTTCCTTATTGCCAGTAAAATATTGGCAAGCAGATCCGAAACTTTCTTCTGGAACGACTAACAAATCCACATCTATTCCGTTCCGGAGTTCATCGAATGCTTTTGTCTTGCCCTGACCTTTGATTTCTTCAACTTCAGACATCTTTACAAAAAAGTTGATTACTTTTTCTGGTTCATCTGTTGATACTACAATATCAATATCTCCAATGGTTTCTTTCATCCTCCTGAATGATCCTACGACCGCGCAATGAATCACATTAGCCTGGTCCGTCAACCGGCTTTCAATTTTTTTTATCTGTGGAAAAATATCTCCCAATAAATACCTGCTATTATCTATTTTTGATAATTGAATTGTCTTGAGTATTTTTTCTTCTTTGATCTTTGAAAAGCCTTTTAGTTTGGCAATTTTTCCTTCTGATGCTGCTATCTGCAGCTCTGATAAATTCTTGATTTTCAATTTGTCATACAATATTTTTACCGTCTTTGGACCTATACCATTCATGTTAATAAAATCAGAAACTCTAATTGGCATTTTCTTTCTTAATTCGTCGTGGTAAGCAATTTTGTTTGACTTGATTAGTTCCTCTATTTTTGAGGAAATAGCACTGCCTATTGATGGTAAATCTTGAAGGCCCTTAATTCCATTTTTATTATATATCTCTACAACACTAGTGGACAAACCTTCTATCATGTCAGCAGCCTTTTCATATGCTCTTACTTTGAAGATAGTATTGGGATCATCCTCAGTTATCTGGATAAGATATGAGATTTCACGCAATATTTTAACAATTTCAATGTTCTTCATTTCATATTTGTTGAAATAATATGTAACTGAAACGTAATAATAAATCTAGTCTTTACCATGCCTGACCGGTATTAAATGAACTTGAAGTAATTTTTCCATATAAGTTAAATTGTATTATGGTGTCATATCTGTCATGATTGAATTAGGATATGATTATCCTCTATACAGACCGCCCTCTGAAGCTAATTCGGTTATTTTCCAGGTTACCTTAGGATGCTCATTTAACAAGTGTTCATTTTGTAATATGTATAGAACTAAAGAATATTCTGAGAGGCCATGGGAAGAAATTAAGAATGAAATAGATCTTGTTTCGAAATCGTATCCTCAGACTGAAAAGATCTTTTTAGCGGATGGAGACGCTTTAAACCTCTCTACCACAAGATTAATCCAAATATTGGATTATCTCAAAGGAAAATTTCCAAACCTAAAGAGAATTTCATGTTATGCAATGCCAAAAAATCTTCTTCAAAAAAGTTCCGATGAGCTTAACCTGCTTAACAGTCGAGGTCTGAATATGTTTTACGTTGGCATAGAAACGGGACATGATGCAGTTCTGAAAAAAATTACCAAGGGCGCCACTGCAAAAAGTATTATTGAGGCATGCAGGAGGGCCAAAAAAAGTGGATTTATCCTCTCATGTATGGTAATACTGGGAATCGGAGGGAAAAAATATTCTGTAGAGCACATCAAGGAAACAGCTAGAGTGG
>Ga0193737_1000056_pt1 | contig 16610 bp, 7 predicted proteins | sample L2m2metaG_FD_165510 | JGI IMG/M metagenome (GOLD analysis project Ga0193737, IMG submission 165510) | Soil microbial communities from a riparian zone of the East river system, Colorado, United States - L2m2 | ecosystem: Environmental > Terrestrial > Soil > Riparian zone | place: USA: East River... | reverse complement strand
CGCCGGGACGAACTGGTGGAAGGCGGTGTTCGGTTCCGGGCAATTCCGCGACGCGAACCTCGCCCTGTCGGGTGGCGGCGACGACAACGCGTATCACGTGTCGTTCAACTATCTCGATCAGGAAGGGACTGCGGCCTTTACGCGGCTGCAACGCGGCGGCGTGCGCGTCAACACGACGTTCAAAGTGGCCCGGGTGACCGTCGGCGAGAACATCACGGTGTCCCGCCAGCGGAACTACGGCGGGCTCGATGACGACGCGCTCGGCGAAAACAACATCGTCGGCAAGAACATCTTCCAGCAGCCCGTCGTCCCGGTGTACGACATCGCAGGGAACTTCGCCTCCGGGAAGGCCCTCGGCCTCAGCAACCTGACGAATCCGCTCAAGATTGCCGCCACCGGCCAAAACAACATCAATACGAACGACCGCATCTTCGGGAACGTGTTCGGCGCGTTGGACGCTGGGCATAGCCTGACGCTGCGCTCGCGGCTCGGGTTCAACCTGGCGCAGGGATCCTTCCACGGGTTTACGGCCGCCACGCCCGAGAACTCGGAAGTGACTGCCGTGAACGGCATCAACGAGAATTACAACCTGTTCACCGAGTGGACGTGGAGCAACACGCTGAACTGGTCGCGCGTCATGCAACAGCACAACCTCACCCTGTTGCTCGGGCAGGAAGCGAGCCAGAACACCAATCGCTTTGAGGCGGGGAGTTGCGCGGGGTTGCTCAACACGAGCGTGGACACGCGCTACATCCAGGACGCGCTGTGTGACCCGACCACCAAGAACGTGACCAGCACGGGTGGGAAGGGGTCGCTGTTGTCCTTCTTCGGGAAGGCCGACTACAACTACGGAGATCGCTACTACGTCAGCGTGACGCTGCGTCGCGACGGCTCGTCCCGGTTGGGTCCCGACAATCGCTGGGGAACGTTCCCGGCGGTCGGGCTGGGGTGGAGGCTGTCGCGGGAGTCCTTCCTGGCGCAGAACAAGTTCATCTCGAACATGATGCTGCGGTTCGGGTGGGGCGTCACCGGCAACCAGCAGATCCCCGGAGGACGCATCGTCAGTCAGTTCGGCGGCGATCGGGGTGATACGTTCTACGACATCGGCGGCTCGGGGACGTCGATCCGGCCGGGCTTCAAGATGATCTCCATCGGGAACCGGGACCTCAAGTGGGAAGAGAACCGGTCCGTGAATGTGGGACTGGACGTCGAGTTCCTCGACGGCCGGGGGACGTTCACCGCCGACGTGTACCGGCGCAACACGAGCAACCTGTTGTTCGACCCCAGGGCGCCCGCCGCGGCGGGCACCGCCGCGCCGCCGATCATCAACATCGGGCGGATGCGGAACAACGGCTTCGATTTCGCGATCGGCTACCGCGGCAACTTCGGGGCCAACACGCTCTGGAGCATCAGCTTCAACGGCAGCCACTACACGAACAGAATCCTCCAGATCGACGATCTGGGGACGCAGTCGTTCGTTGGCCCGATTTCGCTGCGGGAACAGAATCCCGTGATCAACCAGGTGGGCTCGGCGATCGGGTCGTTCTACGGCCTCGTGGCGGATGGCTACTACATGGATTCGCTGGATGCGGCCCCGTTCTGGAACGACGGCGCACGCCCCGGACGGATCAAGTTTCAAGACCTGAACGGGGACGGCACGATTACGTCGGCGGACCGCGCGATTATCGGCAGTCCCCATCCCGATTTCACCGGCGGATTGGATCTCACGCTGCGGCACGGGGCGTGGGACGTCAGCGCCACGCTGTTCGCCACGATCGGGAACCAGATCTTCAACTCCCAGAAGTACTGGTATGTGTTCCGGTACTTCGATACCAACGTGCGGAGCGACCTGCTGGCGGGTGCCGTCGTGCTGGATGGCCCGTGCAAGCCGCTCCCTGGCGACCCGTCACCCGGGTATGATTGTTCCGGGGCCGTCACGAATCCGGGCGCCAAGTACCCGCGTTTGGACGGCAACGACGCGTTCAGCCGGCAGTTCAGCAGCTATTGGGTGGAGGACGGGTCGTATCTGCGGCTGCGGACGCTGCAGATCGGGTATAACCTGCCGCCGGCCATGATCCGCTGGATCCCGCTGGCGCGGGTCTACCTGCAGGCCGAAAACCTGTTCACGATCACCGGCTACTCGGGGCTCGATCCGTCGCTGCCGGCGGCGAGCACGTTCGGGGCGGCCGGCGACATCCGCGATCAGTTCCGCGGTGTCGATCAGGGCTCGTATCCGAGCAATCGCACGATCACCATCGGCGTTTCGACCACGTTCTGAGCCGATCGTCTTTCACAAGGGACGCGAGACGATGAAAACATATCTAAGATCCAACTGGGTGATCGCGACGGCCGTCCTGATGGCGTTGGGGGCGATCACGCTGGCGTGCAAGGACTTTCTGAACCAGCCCACGCAGGGGACGGTGGAGCAAGTCTCCCTGGAGACGAAGGCTGGGGTCGAAGGCACCCTGGTTGCGGCCTACCGGTCGCTGGATTGCAGCAGCAGCTCCGGCGCCTGGGGGTGTGCGGCCAGCAACTGGGTGTGGGGCAGCGTCACCAGCGGTGATGCGTACAAAGGCTCCAACTTGGGCGACCAGCAGCCGATCAACGACGTCGAGACCTCGTACTGGTCGGTGGGATCCGCTGACGCCTACCTAAACCAAAAGTGGAGCCAGGTCTACGAGGGTGTGTCGCGCGCCAACGCCACCATGCGGCTCCTGGCGAAGGTCGAAGCGCAGGCGCCGAATGAAATCCTCGATCCTGACGCGAGGAGCATCCGGGGAGAAGCCCTGTTCCTGCGGGCGCACTATCACTTCGAAGCGTACCGGATGTGGGGACACATTCCGTACTACTTCGACAGCGATACGACGCCGGTGGCGCAGGGTGGGTTCCGCAAGCCGAACGACCTCCCGCTCGCGTCGATCGTGAACTTGATCATCGCCGACCTCGATACCGCGATCGCGCTGCTCCCGCTCACGCCGCGGGGCGGCGACAAGGGCCGCGCGACGTCGTGGGCTGCCAGGGCATACAAGGGGCGGGTGCAGGTGTATGGCGCTGCCATCACGCCGGCGCTGTGGGACTCGGCGTTGGTGACGTTGCGGAACGTCCAGGCGGCCGGTCCGTATGCCCTGCAGACCAGCTTCGATCAGGTTTGGACCGCCCGCCAGGCATTCCGGAATGGTACGGAAACGATCCTGGCGTTTCAGGCGTCGGTGAAGGACGGAGAGCCGAACGGGGCGAACTCCAACTTTGGCGAACGGCTGAACTTCCCGCACTCGGGGAGTCACTTCGGGTGCTGCGGCTTCCATCAGCCGTCGTTCAACCTCGTCAATTTCTACCGGGTTGACGCAACCGGGTTGCCGGTCGCGATTACCAGTGCTGTCTGGAACAACCCCACGCCCGAGCCCGACTCCTTGGTGCCGCTGTCCGATACGGCGCAGTCCTGGAAGGGGCTCAATGTCATCGCCGGTAACCCCGCCCCGTTTGATCCACGGCTCGACTGGACCGTCGGTCGGGACCGGGTGCCCTACAAGGACTGGACGGTGCACGACCGCTCGTGGATTCGCGACGCGTCGTACAGTGGCCCGTACAGCCCGAAGAAGAACGTCCACGAGGCGGTCTCCGACGGGGAAAACAACGTCGGGTGGCAGGCGACGCAGACGAACGACGTACCGATGCACCTCTACCGGTATGCGGATGCGCTGCTTCTCCTCGCCGAAGCGGAGGTGGAGGTCGGCACCCTCGCGAACGCGTTGGCGATCGTCAATCAGATCAGGGCACGTGCCGGTCGGACCGCGCAGGGATGCGGGTCGACCTCGGATTCGGCCATCGTGGCGAATTTCCCGACCTGCGCGACGGATGCCACCATCGCCGCCATGGCGATCCCGCTCACGGTCGCGAGCGCGACCTTGGATACGCTGAAGACGCCCTGGGCGACCTATCGTATCGGGCTGTATCCGTCGTTCGCGACTCAGGCCTACGCCAGAGAGGCCGTGCACCTCGAGCGCCGGCTCGAATTGGCGATGGAAGGGCAGCGGTTCTTCGATCTACGGCGCTGGGGTGGTGCCGATACGGTCATCGCTAACTACCGGTCTAAAGAAGCGACGCGGGTTCCATATCTCTCCGCCGCGGCGACGTTCAGCTTGCCGAAGTACTTGTTCTATCCGATCCCCTCGACTCAGATCGATCTCAGTGCACTCGGGGGGACACCACAGCTGCAACAGAACCCGCTCTGGTAAGCCTCACGCCCTGACCCCCTCTCCCGTCGGGAGAGGGGGGGGGGAACGGGTTAACGCTGTCGGATCGTAAACGCCTGCAGGGAATCGCCGGTATTCGCAACGACCACGGCTTTCCCTGCAGGCGTTTGCATTAGGGATAGCCCGACGACGTTCCGCGGGGCCAGGAAGCCGCTTTCGCGCGGCGGTACGGCGGTGAAGTGGCCGTGGCCGTCCCCCTTCAGCCAGAGCCCGTTCCCCGCGTCGGCCGGCGCGGTGTTCGGCTCCATGTCGTACAGATTGCCCGCCACGATCAGATCGAGGTTGCCATCCCCGTCCACATCGTGGGCGACGATGCCGCGGATCGGTGAGACCTGCGCCAAATTCGGCAGCGGCACCGAGGTGAACGTGCCGTCGCCATTGTTCTGCAGGTAGAGGCTCGCAAACGTATCCACCTGGTAGTGGAGCGCGCGCCGGAGTTGCGGGGCGCCGAACAGCTCGGAGACGGACGCGGTCGCGAATGCCGCGTATGTCGGGAATCGCAGCGCCACCGGATAGATGGTGGGGCCCAACGTCGCCCGGCCGAAGAACGGGTATTCCGTCCCGCCGATCTCCTTGGTCAGGACGATGTCGGTCCCCTGATCCCCCGTGAAGTCCGCCGCATAGATGCCGAACCGGCTCTGGGACGACGTCGTGTAGGCGGAGTTTAGGCCGAGATTGCCCGCCACCAGGTCCGGGTGACCATCGTGGTTCCAATCGGCGGTCGCGAGACTCCACCACCAGCCGCGCGTGGAGTCGAGACCTGTGCCCACCGTAACGTTGCCGAAGCGGGTCCCCTCGTTGCGGAAAACCTGTAGCGGCATCCACTCTCCGGCCGTGACGAGATCCAACCGTCCGTCGCTATCGAAATCGATCCAGACCGCGGCGGTGATCATGCCCGTGGCCCGACCGAGGTCCGGGGCGACCTGCGCGGTGACGTCAGTGAAGTGGTCGCCGTCGTTGCGGAGCAGGTAGCTGCGCGTCGGGTAGGGGTAGTTCCGCGGGGTGAGACGCCCACCCACGAACAGATCGGGCCGGCCGTCGCCGGTGAAATCGCCGGCCGCCACGCTCGCCGTGCACGTCGGCATCGCCGGCAACGCCTGAGGCGCTCGGACGAACCTTCCGCCCCCCTGATTGATGTAGAGGCGATCCTGAAGAAGACGAGACACCGGCGTCAGGCGATAGCCGCAGCTCGCCACGTACAGGTCGGGTCGGCCGTCGCCGTTGGCGTCGAAGAACAGGGCGCCCCAATCCTCGTAGTCCCGGTCGGCCGTCCAGGGTTGACCCTGGACCGATGCCCCGAAGCCGCCGTCCGTCCGCTGGACGAACAGTTGTCCCGGCACACCGGCCGACCCGCCGATGAAGACATCGTCCAGACCGTCGCTGTTGACGTCGGCAACGGCGACGGCAGGGCCTTGCCGGGAAGGCCGGTACGGGAGGAGCGCCTGTACGTCGTAGTCGACGAATGCGCCTTCCGGGTGTTTGTAAGGCAACGCATGCAGAGGTTCGAATACCAGGTGACGGATATCGGGTACCGGGTGTCGGGTGGGTGCGCGCGAGGCGTCGCTCTCTCTCACCGTGATCTTCTGGTCGACATCGAGCCTGGTGAGCACCTGCGAGCGTCCGCCGGGCCAAATCACTTCCAGGGTGTCCACGCGCGCATGCGTTCCCAGCCCGAACTGCTCGAGCGTCTCCATCGTGGACAGGTAGCCGCGGAACGGGGAATGGTACAGGTACTGCTTCCGGCCACCGGCCGTGAGAATCAACGTCGTGCCGATCCCCCGGCGATTGGGCGACGTCCCTTCGAGCCTGACCTGCAGATAGTGCGCGGTGTCGTTCGCGGCACCGACTCCTTCATAGACGGATGCCGGCGCGTTGATGTTGTTGACGACGATGTCGAGCCGGCCATCGTTATTGAGATCGGCGTACGCCGCGCCATACGAAAACCCCGGCTCGTCCAGGCCCCACGGCTTGGTCTCGTCCGTGAACGTCAGGTCACCGTTGTTCCGGAAGATGTGGTTGGACACCTTGTAGTTGCGCAGGTCCCGCAGCAAGCTCCGCGCCCGCTGCTCGTTTCCCGCTTGGCGTGCCCCGTATACCGCCATCTGATAATCGAGGTCATTGGGCGCCTTGGGGTAGCCGTTGGTGACGACGATGTCCTTCCAGCCATCGTTGTCGAAGTCGGCAAAGAGGGCACTCCAGCTCCAGTCGGTGGCCGCGACGCCTGCCAGCGCGCCGATTTCACTGAAGACTCCGCCGTTGTTCAACTGCAGCGAGTTGGCGTCGTAATCGTCGCGAAATCCCCTGCGGCGCAGCTCGGTTTGACCGCCGAAGGTGAGGTACCCGCTCATCCGCTTGCGCTGGTCCAGGGCGGCCGGCAGCATGTCCACCTGCATGATGTCGGGCCAGCCGTCGTTATTGAAATCGGCGATATCAATGCCCATGCCCGCGAAGCTCGCATGCTTGAGCCAGGCGCCGGCCCTGTCGGTGAACGTTCCGTTCCCGTTGTTGACGTAGAGGACATCATTAGGGGAAACGTCGTTGGAGACGTACACGTCCGGCCGTCCATCCCGGTTCACGTCGGCAACCGCCACGCCGAGTCCATACCCAATCTGTCGAAGAATGCCGGCTTCGCGGGATACATTGGTGAACGTGCCATCGCCGTTGTTGCGATACAGCTCGTTCCACCCCTCCGGGCTGTTGCTGCGGGCGCCGAGCGGATGCGCGTCCGCGGCTCCGCGCGCGAAATCGTGCGGCGAGTTGTTGAGCAGGAAGAGATCGAGGTCTCGATCTCCGTCATAATCGAGAAAGACGGCGTTGCTGGCGAAGCCGGTGTCGGCGATGCCGTAGCGGGCTGCGGCCTCCGTGAACGTGTGATCTCCGTTGTTGAGGAACAACAGGTTGGCCCGTGCAGGGCCTTTGGACCACTCCGGTCCGGAGACGGACACGTAGATGTCCAGCAGGCCGTCGTCGTTGATATCCACCATGGCCGCGCCGGTCGCCCACCGGTTCGTCGTCACGCCTGCCGCGTCCGTGATGTCGGCGAACCGCAGGTGACCGGTGTTCACGTACAGGCGGCTCGAGACCATGTTGCCGGAGAAGAACAGATCGGGGAGGCCGTCGTTGTCGATGTCCCCGACCGCCACCCCGGCGCCGTTGTAGATGTAGACGTCGGTCTGCACGTTCACCGAGTCGTCGGTGGAGATGGTGTTGGCGAACGTGACGCCGGTGCGACTCGACGATAGACGCGTGAAGCGGGGGACTGCCGATTCACGGGCACAACTGATCACACTCGAGAGCGCGAGCAGGAGGGCGACCGGCTTCACGGGCGAGTCGTTCGGGTGTTGTACCGCTCGACGTAGCGCCGATGCGCCGCGTCGGCGGGGTAGCGCTCTTCGGGCCCGTAGGGATAGCGGGTCATTGCGTGGAACGGGAGCGGCTCCACGGTTTGGCCGGCGGCGGTGTGCAGGTCCGCATCCTTCATCCAGGCGACGTTGAAGAAGAGAAAGTCCCGTTTCCAGCCGCTGGGGAGGGGCGGGGCGCCCGTTTCGTCGAACTCGAGCGTCAGTTCATCGCCGGAGGCGATGATCGCCGTCTGATCGTCGGCGTCCGCCAGCAGCGGGAGCACGTCGCCGTAGCGCGTGAACCGGCCGCCCACGGTCAACCAGGGGGATTCCCGCGACACCTGCGCGTAATCGAACCATTGCGGCCCATAGCGGCCGCCCTTGCGGAAGACACGCGACCACCCGCGGGCATGCAGATCGGCCGCGACCGGCGCCAGACGCGTGACCCGGACGCCGGTGTCCGCGCGGTCCACCGACACGAAGGCATGATCCCAGTAGATCTCCATGTTGGTGCGAATCCGCACGTGATGATCTCGGCTCAGGAACTTCCCCGTCAGGTCGATGATCATCGTCTTGTCTTTGCCGGCGGGGAAGCTGAGGTTCTCCATCACCGTGCGCCACCGTCCGGCGGCGTCGCGCACCTCGAGCGACGGCCAGATGACCGCGACCGATTTGCCTTGCGCGATCGCGGCGTTGATGCTCGCGTCGGTGGGGAAGAGCCAACCCTGCAGAAAGAGGCGGATACCGTTGGTGCCGCCGAAGGGCCCCAGGTCGAGGACCAGATCGTGCGTCTCGGTGATTCCCTGATAGGGGCCGGGCGTGAAGCCGCCTACGTAGGCATCGTCTTTGGCGCGGAGCAGCGGGAGCAGGTCGCGGCCCCGCTCATCCGTCGCCGAGCGTGGCAGACGTTTCTCGCGCACCTGGTGCAGGTCGAGGTGCCCGGCCGCGGGCGTGCCGGGGGGCACGAAGCGCTCGTCCACGAACACGTCGACTGAGGCGGGATGATCCACCGTGAGGAGCTGGAGGTGGTCGACGTACGCCACCTCCCACAGCTCCTCGGTGAGCTGCATGCGATAGCGGCCATTGACGGGCCTCAGGCGCTCCCCTGGGATGCGGAAATACTCGCGCGCCGCCTGCGGGGGACCGTACACCGTCTTCTCGCCCGCCATGATGCCGAGGGGCATTCCCAGGGCGCTGGCCCAGGTCACGTCGGTGAGGAAGCGATACGCCTCACCGTCCCACGTATAGAGGAAAGTGCAGGAGCCCTTGAGGACCTGCTGCTCGAGGACGTTGCGGTCCGTGCCCGCCGCCGCCCCGCCCGGGAAGTAGTAGCTCTGCGGCACGCCGTTGGTCCACACCACGCGTACCACGTCGGCTTTGAGCCGGTTGCCCAACCCGAAATGCACGACGGGCTGGTCCACCACGCGCATCTGGTAGAGATCCTTGGCCCGCAGCTCGACGCGCGAGCCGATGCCGAAGTGGTTGTTCTTCCCGCTGCCGTCGCGCAGCCCGACCAGCGCCACGTTGACGAATTGATTGGCGTTGCCGCCGTCATTGCGCAGCGCGCGCACCTGACCGGCTCGCTCATCGAGGCCCACCACCACCAGATCGAGATCTCCATCGGCATCGAAATCGATCGCCCGGACCTGCCGGGCGCCGGTCCGTGCCGGGCCTGGGGGAAGCAAGGCGCTGCGGTCGCTGAACCGACCTCTCTCGTCGTTCCGCAGCAGCACGAGGCCGTTCGGGCCCGCCGCGATCAAATCGAGCCAGCCGTCATTGTCGAAATCGAAGAACGTCGCGCCGAGGAGGTCCCCGCCCACCGCACCTGCCCGGGGCTGGCGCTCGAAGCCGCCCGCACCATCGTTCCGATAGAACGACCCGGTGAAGAGATCGAGGAACCCGTCGTTATCGTAGTCCCCCGCGGCGATCGTCCGTCCTTGCACGGACAATGCGCGGGTCTCGAACCGTCCCTCTTCGAGGCCGCGATACCACGTCAGGCCGGCTGGGTGCGCTACGATGATGTCGATGCGTGCATCGGCATCGAAGTCCCCGAACACGGCTGCCGTCGCCGGGGCCGGCTGCAGGGTCTGCTCCCGGAACGTGCCGTCGCCGTTGTTGCGATACCACCGGTCGCCGGCCGAGCTGCCGAGGAAGAGATCCAGGTCGCCGTCGTGATCCAAGTCGGCGAAGAAAGCCGCGGCGATTCCGGCGCTGTCGCCGATGGCCAGGGCGCGCGTGAAAGCACCCGTGCCGTCATTGTGGAACAGGGCACCCGCCGCGTAGCCGTCGAGATGGCCGTCGTTGTCGTAGTCCCCGACGGCGGCGAAGCGTTCCGGGGTGACGGGCTGCGAGTCCTCGGTGAAGCGCACAGCGTTCACTACCGCCTGCGGGTCCTGTTGCTCGAGCGCCAGCCTCGTGCTGAGCGTGAGCACCGGATACCCGGGAGGCGCGCCGGCCGGCGCGCGCAGCTCGGCCATGCCCGCCTGATAGACCGCCGTGGTCTCCAGGAACGCCTGAACGCGAGCCAGGGCTACGCGGGCCGCCGCCGGGCGGTTGGCCTGCAGATCGGTCAGCGCCGCCGCGTAGAAGCGCGTGGCTTCGCGTGGTATCTCGGGCAGCCGCTGCCGCAGCAGCTCGAGCTGATCGCGCGCGGGAGCGGTGGCGCCGGAGCCCACGAGCGCTTGGGCGTAGGCGAGGCGCGCGGGCACATTCGCCGGGGCGGCGTCGACCAGTCGCGCGAGGTACGCCCCGCGTCCCTGGCCGCTGTCGACCTCGGCGAGCGCGTACAAGGTCTTGAGATGCTCCGGTGATGCCTTCAGCGACGCTTCCAGCGTGCGTCGTGCGTCGTCCGTGCGGCCGCTCAAGCGCTGCGCGGTCGCCTGGAGCAGCCTGATGTCCGGATCGTCGGGGGCTAGGCGTACCGCGCGCTCGATGGCTCGCGTGGCGTCCTGGTAACGGCCCAGCCGCAGGTATACGAGTCCCAGATTCGCGTGGCCCGATGGTTCATCGGGCGCGAGTTGGATCAATTTGGCGAATTGGGCTTCCGCTTCGTCGAGACGGTTTTCTTCGACGTATGCCAGCCCGAGCGTGCGCGCCGTGAGGATCGCGCCCGCGTCGACGTTGCGGTCACGCGTGCCACAGCCGATCACGAGCAGCGCGATGATCGAGCGGGTCCAGGATCGAATCATGGAGAGAGAAGCTAACGCGCCTTCGCCGCCCCGGGTATTGTTTACCGATGCTACCATTCTCATGGCGGCGCGTCGTGGTAATGGCAGTCTTCGCCGCGGCGATCGCGGGTGTCGTAGCGCTCAACCATCGGGCCGCCGGGAACGTGGCTGTCGGGCGGGCAGAGGCGATTCGGTTACGTGAAGCGGCCCACCAGAGCGGCATCGACTTCGTGCACCGGCCTCCCACGCTCGATCCGCGGCTCGCGCACATCGCGCCGCACGTCGCCGCGCTCGGGGCCTGTGTTTCCATCGCCGACGTGAACAACGACAATTGGCCCGACATCTACTTCACGACCTCCCGCTTCGGTGTCCCGAACGCGCTGTACATCAACCAGCGGGATGGCACGTTTCGCGACGAGGCCGCCGAGGCCGGTGTGGCGGCGCTCAACCGGCCGGGCGACGGCGTGTCGATGGGGGCCGTCTGGGGCGACTACGACAACGACGGTTTCGAGGACTTGCTCGTCTACAAGTGGGGTTACCCGCAGCTGTTGCACAACCTCGGCAACGGCCGCTTCCACAATGCAACCGCCGGGTCGGGTCTCCGCCATTGGATGAACTCCAATGGTGCCGTGTGGCTCGACTTCGATCGCGACGGACTGCTCGATCTATACGTCACGGGCTATTTCCGCTCCGACATCGATCTCTGGCACCTCTCCACGACGCGCATCATGCAGCACAGCTGGGACTTCGCCTCGAACGGCGGAAAGAATCTCCTGTTCAAGAACGTCGGCAACGGCCGGTTCGAAGACGTGACCGATGTGATGGGGGTCGGGAGCACGCGCTGGACCTTGGCGGCCGCGGCGGCGGACTTCAACGACGACGGCTGGCCCGATCTCTACCTCGCGAATGACTACGGGCCCGAGGAGCTCTTCCTCAACCACGCCGGCAAGCGATTCGAGCTGGCCCGGGCCGGCCTCGAGGACGACTCCAAGAGCGGCATGGCGGTCGCCGTGGGCGACGTCTTCAACCGCGGGCGGCACGATGTGTTCGTCACCAACATCTCGGAGCGCGGCTTTCTGTTCCAGGGAAACAACCTGCGCATCAACTTCCTGAAGGAACTGGGTCGCTTCGACGAGATCGCTACCGGCGTCGTGGCCGACGCGGGGTGGGCGTGGGGCGCGCAGTTCGGCGACCTGAACAACGATGGGCTCCTCGACCTGGTGGTGACCAACGGCTTTATCTCCGCCGACACCGGGCGCGACTATTGGTACGCCATGTCGAAGATCGCCGGCGCACAGGGGAACATCTTCGAGGATGCGAAGAACTGGCCGGCCATCGGGACGGCCAGCCTCTCCGGGTACGAGCGCTCTCGTGTGCTGATGAATACTGGGACTGGAGGCACTGGAGGGTTGGTGGATGTTGCCGAGGCTGCCGGAGTGACCGACCGATTGGATGGCCGGTCCGTGGCAATGGCCGATCTGTTCAATCGTGGCGTGCTCGATGTCGTGATCGCGAACCAGAAGGGCAAGGCGCTGCTCTACCGCAACGCTGGCAATCCGGGCCACTGGGTCGAATTCAAGCTGATCGGGACGCGCAGCAACCGCAGCGCGATCGGCGCCGACGTGACGGTTGAGTTTGGCGGCGTGCGGCAACGGCAAGTCGTCGATGGCGGGGAGGGGTTCTGCAGCCAGAACGACCGGCGGCTGCACTTTGGCCTGGGCGATCAGCGGCTGGGTCGCGTGACGATCCGGTGGCCCTCCGGCACGGAGCAGGTCGTGGATGGCCTCGCCACGGATCAGCTCCAGGTGATCACGGAACCCCGGTGAGTCGCCTCGACCCCAAGTACCTCATCGTCTTCCTTATTACGCTGGTGCTGGTGGCGGGCGAGGCGCGCTACAGCATTCTGGGTGGGTACGAGCGCCTCGCGACCACACTCGGTATCTGCATGGCGACCGAGGTCCTGCTGTCGTGGTGGCTACGGGTCCGCGTGGCGAACCTCTCGAGTGCCTATATCACGGGGATCAGCCTGGCGCTGCTCATCAAGGCGCAGGCGAACCTCCTGTGGCCCTTCGCGCTGGGCAGCTTCCTGGCGATCGGCTCGAAGTACGTGCTGACCTACCGCGCGCGGCATCTCTGGAATCCGAGCAACTTCGCTATCGCGCTGCTGCTGCTGGTTGCCGCTGACAGCGTAACGGTCTTGAGCCACCAGTGGGGGAACGACCTTCGCATCAACCTGGTGATCTGGGCGTTCGGCGTGGTGGTGGCGTCGCGGGCCCGGGTGCTGCACGTGACGGTGACGTATGTGGTCTGCTTCCTGGTCCTCGCGGTGGTGCGGAACGCGATCGTCGGTGGCCCGCTCCTCGCGGAGCTGGCTCCGATCACCGGTCCGATGTATCAGCTATTCGTGTTCTTCATGGTCACCGACCCACGCACGACGGTGAGCACACGGCGCGGGCGCATCACGGTCGTCGCAATCGTGGCTCTGGTCGAGACGATCATCCGGCTGGCGGGTGACTTCCAGCTGGCCGTCTTGCGGCCGCTGTACCCCTCGCCGCCGCTACTCGCCCTGGCGATCGTGGGGCCGATCGCGATGTGGTGGGACCTACGTCGGCAGGCGAAGGCAGGCCCGGCTCCCAGCTAGCGCAGCAGGCCCAAGCTCTTCAGGTAGTCCGCGACGATGTAGGCCGGCACGGCGAAGATGATCTTGCCCTGCGACTCGCCCTGCCCGCCATACAGCACGGCGATCACCCTGCCGTCCCGATCGAAGATCGGGCTCCCCGACGATCCCGGCGCGCCGTAGCCGTCCACCTGCACCACGGTGGTGAGGGACTTGCTCACCGTGCCTACCGTGAGCGTGGGCTCGGCGATGGGGAACTGGCCACGCGCTTCCATCGGGAGATCGAAGCCCAGGGGATATCCCATGATCGCGACCGGATCGCCGCGCTCGATGCCCTGGCGGGCGCGCGCCAGGCCGGCCACGCGCGGGGTGCCGCCCTTGATCCGCACCCGCAACACGCCGACGTCGGCGGTCGGCGATACGCCCACCAGCTCCCCCTGAAACATCTGCGTGCTTCCCGAGAAGATCACGCCGATGCCAGTCGGTGTGCGCGTGCCGTCCTCGCCGACCAGCACGTGCTTGTTGGTGACCATCGTGCCGTTCGAATCGACGGCGAACGCCGTGCCGCTGAAGCGCTCCGTTTCCGAGAACCTGACCAGCACGATCGCGACGGCATCCTGATTCTTGTGCGAGATGGAGCGGTAATCCACACCGCCGACCGCGCCGATCAGGGCGCGCTGGCGGCGCTCGGCGTCGTCGAGCCGCGTGCGCAGTCGCGCCATCGACGAGGCGTCGCCGCCCGATCCTTGCATCTCACGCCGCAGTCGCGCCGTCTCCGCCTGCGACTCGGCGAGGGCGTCGCGCACGCTCTTGAGTTGCGACTGAAACTGCGTCGATACCTGCTGAGCCTCACGCTCGCTCCGGGCCGCCTGCCACTGCAGCCACCCGAACGCCCCGGCCGTCAGCAGCAAGAACCCGAAGAGGACCTTGGTCGTGCGGCGTAGCTGTGCCGTCTGGCGCGACACTTCGACGGCGATGCGCACGGCGGTGCTGGAGCGCGGGGCCGGGCTGCTGACCCTGATCACCTCCCGTGGCTTCGAGGCGCGCACCGCCATCCCCTCCGCGGCCGTGGTCGCCAGCACGTCGCTCGCGTCACCGGGGATCACGTGAAACTCGAGCGCCGGCCCGTTGGCGCCGAACCCGATCACGTCCCCGTCCTGGAGCGTCGTGTCGGCCGTGATGCGTGAGCCGTTCACGAACGTGCCGTTGCGGCTTCCCAGGTCCTGAATGACGAAGGCCTCGCCCTTGTGGATGACGGCGGCATGACGGGAGGAGACGTCGAGGTCGCGCTCGGCGTCGAACCGTACGTCGGAAAGGGGATGTCGGCCGAGGCCGATGTACGTCTTACGGAAGGCCTCGACCTGCCCGGCGCGGGCCCCCGAGAGAAACTTGAATTGGGCTTTCACGGGCTCCGCGTGAAGTACCAGAACAGCGCGGCCAGAACGGCGATCACCCCGAGCACGATCGTGAGCAGGCGGGTCCGCGCCTCCCGGGCCTCCTTATTGGGCACAGGCGGCCGGCTGCCCTTGTAGATCGGCACCGGCTCCGTGCTCGTCTCGGTATCGATCAGCGGGTACACCTGGTGCCCGACTTCTTCCGCGTTGCCGGAAGAACGGAGGCCCTCGCCGTCGAAGCGCGCCATCACGACGGTGATGTTATCGGGCCCGCCCCGCTCGTTGGCGAGTGCGACCAGCTTGTCGCACGCGGCGGCGAGGTCACCCAGCTGCGTGACGACCTGCGCGATCTCTTCCTTCTTGACCTGGCCCGAGAGGCCGTCGGAGCAGAGCACGAGGACATCGCCGCGCCGCACCTCCTGATGCGTCAAGTCGACCTTGACCTTGGGGTCTGGGCCGAGCGCCTGGAGGATGATGTTGCGGCGCTCGCTCTGTGCCGCTTCTTCTTCGGTCAGCTCGCCGGCCTCGACGAGGCGCTGCATCAGCGACTGATCCTTGGTGAGCTGGTGCGCCACGCCGCCCCGCACCAGATAGGCGCGGCTATCGCCCACCTGTGTGAGGTAGAGGTGATCGCCCAGCACGCCGGCGGCGGTCGTCGTGGTCCCCATCCCGCGCACTTCGGGGTGCGCCTTGGCATGCGCGTGAATGTTCGCGTTGGCGACTTCGACCGATTCCTTCAACCGGTGGGCGAAGCGCTGCGGCGTCGCCTCGCTCTCCGCAATCCACGCTTTCATGAGGTGCGCGAAGATCGTGTCGGTCGCCATCTGGCTCGCCAGCTCTCCGGCCGCCGCGCCGCCCATGCCGTCGGCCACGACGAACAGGGAGCCGCGCTCCCCGAGGTCGTGCTGCCGGACCTGGGGCTGGAGCGAGGCGTCTTTGCGCGTCAGGTCCGCGACGAGGAAGCGATCCTCGTTGTGCTCGCGCGAGCGTCCGACGTCGGTCTTGCCGAAGACCTGGACTTTGATGGGCTTGGGAGAAGAGCGTCCGAACATGGCTAGCTACACTGCTCTTGGACGAAGCGTGAATACGCCGAACTCGAAGGATTGAGTGTCGACGCCCGCTGTACCCAACTGCATCCCTGCGGCCGGTCTCCTCCCTTGAAGTAGGTGTTGCCGATGACGAACGCCGCGAACGCTTTGTCGTTCGCGGCGATGCCCGTGGCGTCGTACAGAGCCCGGGCGGAGTCTCGCACCATCGCGGTCGGATACGTGTCGATCGAGTCCAGGAGCTGGTTCAGGGCGTCCCCGGCGTCGCGGAGGTTGAAACGGGGCTTCGACCCCGTGTTGCGGTTCGCCAGCGTTTGCGAGTTACGTCCTGCCGGCGTGCCGGTGCCCGGTCGGCCGGAATCTGCATTCTGGGGAATCGGCCGGCGCCCCGCCGTGTCGGGCGACACAGCATTCCGCTGTTGGCCCCCCGACAAGACCATCCACGCCCCGCCTGCCGCCAAGACCACGACGACGCCGACGGCCAAGGGGACCATCGAGCGTTTCTTGGACGCGGCCGCCGGGCTCGGCGCCCGCGTGGCGGAGATGCGCTGCGTCATGCCCGCCGAGGTGTCGAGCAGCTGCGTCTTTCCTTCCGTATCGGCCAGCCCGGCGCGGGTCTGCGGGACGCCGCTCGTGTGTCCACGCCCGACCCCTGTCACCGACGCGACGTCGTCCGCGAACTTCGCCACCGTTTGGTACCGCTCCCCTGGCGTGCGGGTGAGCGCCGTGTCGAGCACCGCCTGCAGCCCGGCGGGGAAGGTGAGATCGGGGCGCGACTCAGCGAGCTTCGTG
>Ga0193737_1000055_pt1 | contig 16679 bp, 15 predicted proteins | sample L2m2metaG_FD_165510 | JGI IMG/M metagenome (GOLD analysis project Ga0193737, IMG submission 165510) | Soil microbial communities from a riparian zone of the East river system, Colorado, United States - L2m2 | ecosystem: Environmental > Terrestrial > Soil > Riparian zone | place: USA: East River... | reverse complement strand
CAGGCAAATTAGGAATTGGATTAGTTTTATTTTGTAATAAATCATTCATTGATGTCATATTTGTAGAATTTGAATTGGTTGTTTTGCAAGGATTATCATCTATACAAATAGTTGTGGTGCAATTTCCGTTTTCACAGTTTGAACTAATATTTGCTTGAAATTGGGCAAAAGAGTAGGGAAAAAAAGAAAAACATGATAAAACGAAAAGCACGGAAACAATGCTCATACATGTCCTTGACCCAAAACAATTGAATTCAATTTTCATGACATATAGATACATTATTATCACATTTGACTTTTTTGATCTAATTCTTTAATTGTCTTGTATTAAACAAGTTAAGAAATAAAATTAAACTTTGCAGTTATTTTTTGGATTAATTTTGGCTCGGGCTATAGAAATGGTGATACAAATAATCTATTTTCATCTTGCAACTAGGTTATGGATGTGACCCGTATGTGATGTTTCTCTGTGCTCGCATTCTGTTCCTTCAGGCGGATTTAACTCATCGGCAGATACGCAGGCAAAGATTAAATCCCCCTTCTGAATGGCGCCAATTTCAGGAGTCTTATCAAATATCAGTGGGATAATTAGTGTATTGTCATTTGATTCTTTCAGCAACTTATGTGCATCTATTGTCTTTGATGCAAACTCACCTTTAACCATGGCAACCACTTTGAGGTCCTTTACATCCTTTCTATCGGAAAGCGGTATCAAGACTCTAATAGTCGGATTCTTTATTTCGTCCCCACTGACAGTTTGGAACGACCCAGTGGACAAGGTCTTCGCACTACCAGAACCCAAGCTTATTGTGTTTTTTCCACTTTGATGCTCGATATTACCCTCAGCACAAGAATAGGATTCCATCTGAGCTGTTATTGCATCAAGGGCATATGCGCAAACCAAATACTCATCCCTACTACCGACAGTAACAATGTCATTCTTCTCGTTGAATTCAAATGAAACGGTAGCAGTATTTGAATCGAGATCATTACTTGTTAGATATTTTGTTTCGGTATCACCATTGGCCGAGACAACAACCTTCAATTTATCGGGATGATTTAATTTTTTTAGATTTATTTTAGCCTCCACTGAAAACTTTCCTGCGGCAAATACATGATTTGAATTGATGAAGCTCAAAGAGAAAATCATGAAAAATATCGGTATGAAAAGCAGCAAACCTGATACTTTGATTTTGGTGCTATGGTTGGTCATTGCTCCTTTTTCACAAAATTCGAGTATATAATTTAGTTGGTATCCCCATTCAGAACAATGTTCTTTTAATACTTTAAAGGTCTAGAGAAAAAGGAAGCGGCGACCAATGTACTTTTCACTTTATTATATAGATAATAACAGACTTCCGGTTTAGCTGCAGGCAGAATATAAATAACATCTTTAGCAAACTGCGGACCTTCGATTGCAGTACTGGGTAGGCATTTCTACTAACGAAAATTAATATTGGTCTTTTCATGCTCTGAAATCGAAATCCAAATTTGTATTGTCGTTTGGCGATGGGGAAGTATATTTCTCTCATTATTGCGGTTATCATAATCGTCACTATCACCTTTTATTTTTCTCAGACATATGGTCAAAAAATATTACGAGAGCGACCGTTTAGCCTAAGTCCAGACGATCCACGTGTTTTTGATTCTAGACTCAAAGTTGAAGAGGCGGTAGGTGGATTAGAGACTCCTACGACTATGGCCTTCCTGGGTCCTGACGATTTTCTAGTTTTGGAAAAAGATAAGGGAACCGTAATGCGCGTGTTAAACGGAAAAATTTTAGACGAGCCAATTCTTGACGTCAATGTTGCGAACTCTGTTGAAAGGGGAATGTGTGGGATTGCAATTTCTAAAAATGGTCTCAAGACATATGTTTTCCTATACTTTACTGAAATTGATGGAAAAGATGGGGATGATCGAAAGGGAACAGAGCCAATTGGAAATCGCCTCTACAGGTACGAATTTGTTGATAATAAGCTTGTAAATCCCAAGCTTCTAATGAATTTGCCAGCTTACCCCGGACCGAGACATAACGGTGGCGCAATAGAAATCGGCCCTGACCAGAACATATACATTCCAGTCGGAGATGTGGATGGTTCATTTAAAATAGATTTTGAAGCAACACAGACGCAAAACTTTGACGATGGAAAAGTTGCGGACGGACGCAGCGGAATTTTAAGGTTAACGCAAGATGGGAAAATTGTAGATGAAGGTATACTATCAGATTCTATGCCGCTACGATTGTATTATGCATATGGCATAAGAAATAGTTTTGGATTAGATTTCGATCCCATAACGGGATTCTTATGGGACACCGAGAATGGGCCACAAAATGGCGATGAAATAAATCTGGTTGAACCTGGATTCAACAGTGGATGGAATAAAATCTATGGATTTTCTTCATCTCAAAAAAGTTTTGACACAGACGAACTCAAAACTTTTGATAACAAGGGACACTACGAAGAACCCAAGTTAGTTTGGACAAGGAGCGCAGGACTGACCGCAATCATATTTTTAGACTCTGATAAATTCGGGAGCCAATATAGAAACGATATATTCGTGGGCAGCGTCCATAATGGTCATATATACCATTTCAAGTTGAACCAAGATAGGAATGACCTTTTGCTCCCCCCAGGCCTTGCACAAAGACTTATTCAGAATCCCATCAACGTCGGAGCTGAGGATGTAATATTTGGTGACGGGTTTGGCGGAGTCACAGATCTTACAGTAGGCCCAGATGGTTACCTATACGTGGTATCTATAGGACAGGGCAAAATATTTAGAATAACGCCACAATAGATTATGTTATAAAAAATAATCAAGACTTGAAAATATTACTGCGCTAATTGAAAACCATTCAATGTAAGACTGGTGGGCTGTCTTGAAACAATGCCCAATTACCCACCAGTTTTAATGAAGAGATGTCGATTTGTAAGATGCGATAGGTTTAGAATTTAATAAGATTTCAGGATCTAAATTAAGCAAGACTTAAGTGGATGTACATGTTCAATGGAGAATACTTACGTCGCCCTCCAATTTCCAGTTCGACCATCTCATCATTAAGTAAGAAGAACTTTAAATAAACATAATCATCTACAAGTATTCGAGCAGAATCTATCAGTGCGTTTCACCAATTAGTAAACGCATTAGACTATAGCCTACAAGCAATATAAAAGGAAGTTAGGGGCTTGAAGGCTAGCGGTGATACTAGTAATTAATTGTGTTCTTCGAGTATTGGATATTCATTTCATATTCGTCTTTGTTACTAAAAGAAGAAATAGGAAAAGTTGAATTATTGGTGATTCACTTGTCGTATGCGTAATCTGAATCTTCAAAACATCGTAGAACTTCATAGTCTGCTAGATTATTTGAAAGTTCCTGTCTATTTTTTATACACTCTTGTGTTTCAAGATCTTCTTGTTTGAAGATTTTTGAATTTTTGAAATCGTGCCAATTCATCGAGTTGTCATCATCTTTACCATTGTCGATATCTTTGACAAGTTGCTCCATAGTGTCATCATCATCCCAGATATTTTTAGCCGCAAACACGTGACCATTTGTTGCAACAATTGAGGCTCCTAGCATTATGATTAAAAATGATGCCAATAGGAACACCCTATTCACTAATAGTTTCTTGTTCATCGAAAAGTCGATTATTCCTTAACTATTAGCATTTGAGGATCTAATTTAAGCAAGACTTAAATGCAATGGGATATAGCCAACCTGGCACGTACCACTACGAGCGATGTCTAATCCCATCAGGATGACAAAAAATTTCAATTGCCGATTTTTCCGCTATCTTTACGAATATAGTCGAGTAAGGATGGTTAATTGAAATCATTTTTAGTCGATAAGAGGAGGGGAAATTCACAATCAATCAGGTGAACACCGGAACAACTGCTGCTAGAACAAGAGGCACTAGAACAGAATACTAATGAAATTCCACAGTTGAAAATAAAAAATAATATGAACAAGGCAAAAAATGAACGGATATAAAAGATACAGTACCTTGATAATTAAGAAAATGAATATATCGCTCTACTTTCGACAATCTAACCTTCTGCTGTTATTATTGATAGCCTCTTTGTTCTTTATATATGAAACCACTTCAAGTTTTTCACTAAAGGTGTTTGCGCAAAATACTAATCAAACGACGTCAGAAAATAACCGACCTGTTGAACCGCCAGATTTTCAGGACCTTTCTGCATCCCAGAAGGCTGCGTCAACAAATGCTACCTGCGTCTTGACACCTAATTCAAAGTTACAAGGACTGCCACAACAGACAGAGGGGCCATATTTCGTAGATGGTATGCCTAATCGTTCCGATATTAGAGAGGAGTCATCAAATGGTCTAATTCAAGAAGGCATCAAGCTTAGTCTTACAATTCATGTCTACGGAATAGATAACGGGTCATGTGTTCCTATCAAGAGCGCAAAGGTCGATGTCTGGCATGCCAATTCAACAGGGGTCTATTCGGCGGTCGCAGAGATGGGCACATCTCGAATCGACTTTCTTCGTGGCAATCAAATAACAGATGATAATGGAACGGTTAAGTTTACTACAAACTATCCTGGTTGGTATCCGGGCAGAGCTATTCATATCCATGACAAAGTTCGTGCACTAAATGACTTGGAGTGGACATCTCAAATTTATTTTGACGATTCCCTTAATGAAAAAATACACAGAATAACACCCTATAGCAATCACGGCAATCCACAAACACCTAATGAACAAGACATGATTTTTACCGGCCCTTCCACGGATGATTTGTTCAAATCCAACAGTGGGAAATTATTATTAATGAATGTTACCAAGTCCGGAGAGCATTCTTATGCAGGATCGATCAATATCGTTTTGAACTCCAAATAATGTTGTCAAAGTTGGTAGCTAAGGACACATGAGATATCCATTATACGACTTGTTTCACTTGTTTCTAACAAACTTTTTACCAGTCCTAACAAGATCTATACGCTTTGTGTTGTATCTGAGTGTTCGAATAATATTTGTAATTTCATTTCAACACAAATCCGTAGCGATCTCAAATCTATTGAGATTGTAATTTAGCAATCTGTTAATATTAGACGATGTTTTATTAATGATTCCGTAGTGGATGACAAAAAAAGTCCTAAGGAAGAGGGCGATGATAAGAAAATCTCAAACAGATTTTCGCTTAAGACTGCTTTAAAATCATTAGGTCCAGGATTGATAACAGGGGCGTCAGATGACGATCCATCTGGTATTGCAACTTACTCTCAGACCGGCGCTAGCTTTGGTCTTGGAATGTTATGGATGGCATTGTTTCAATACCCTATGATGGCAGTCGTACAGGAAATGTGTGCCAGGATAGGAATTACTGAAGGGGATGGTTTGGCATTTGTGATGATGAAAAAGTATTCAAAGAAAGTAGTACTTCCAATCGCAAGCCTACTTCTTATTGCTAATACAATAAACATTGGAGCGGATATAGGTGCAATGGGAGCGTCCATTAGACTTTTGATCCCTCAGCTACCATTCTTGGTACCTACGTTACTTTTTACAGGACTGATTCTCTTTGCAGAAATATTCATACCCTATCACAAATATGTAAAGATTTTGAAGTACTTGACAATGTCCCTATTTGCATACGTCATTACTGCAATGATTGTGGGCGGTACTTTTGAAGAACTTTTTATTGCAAGCGTTGTTCCACATATTGAGTTTACTTCAGAGTTTGCAATGATGTTTGTTGCAATACTAGGTACAACCATTTCTCCGTATCTCTTTTTTTGGCAGACATCACAAGAAGCAGAAGAAGATCTGGATAAAAAAAAGATTAAAGACATTGATGTAGGAAAACCGGATATTGCAAAAAAAGAACTCAAGGTAATGAGAGCCGACGTGGCAATAGGCATGTTCTTTTCTCAACTCATAATGTGGGCTATAATTGTCACAACTGCTGGAAGTTTACATACTCATGGGATTACGGATATACAAACTTCTGACCAAGCTGCAAAAGCACTTGAGCCAGCCGTCAAATCTTTTCCTAACTCAGGAGAAATTTCCAAAGTAGTTTTCTCGCTAGGAATAATTGGTACGGGATTATTAGCCGTACCTGTTTTGGCTGGTTCGTCTGCGTATGCACTTTCTGATGTTTTTGGGTGGAAACAAGGACTGAACAAAAAGTTTGGACAAGCAAAGTCATTCTACGTGGTAATTGCAGCATCAACTCTTATAGGACTGTGGATAAACTTTTCTGACATAGATCCAATTAAGGCATTAGTATATGCAGCTGTAATTAATGGAGTTACCGCAGTCCCAATTCTTTATACAATAATGAAAATTGCAAATGATAAGAAAATACTAGAAAATAGGGTTAATAGAAGGTTTTCAAATGTTCTAGGATGGGCGACGGTCTCAATAATGGGAATTTCTGTGGTGGTTATGTTTGCCACATTTATTTTTCAGATTTGAGTAATTATATAGTAGATGGGTTCAAAAATACGTTACCAAGTCCAAGTAATTATTATTATTCCAATTTGATCAAAAAAATGCATACGCTAGAGTTACGATTTAGTAACCCATCACTTTTTATTTATTGTATTATCCTTGACTCTCTTACTGGAGTTTGTAGAAGTTCTCCAATTTCGTTATGCATTTTCAATAAGTTAAATCCTTTTTCAGTAGTTTTGTAGGTTTGTACACCTTCTAAATATTCAAGTAAATTATTTTCAATAAGTACTGATAAGTATTCTTTCAATTGAGCATAGCTGAGGAAGGCTTTGTACATGATTCTTGTTTTTGTCGCACCACCGTTTGCTGCTTCTAGAATCATTGATACTATTTCTGTTCTGCTTCTGTATTTCATATATTAGAACTGATAAAATTACTATATTAACATGTTGACTCAAAAGTCTAGAACAAAACGAAATCGAACAACCGTAACATACCCTGAATGTTTCTTTTTAGTTCCGAACCTTGCAAATAATGAATATACGAAAATAAAGAAAAGGTCAAGTTACAGCAACTAGCCAGATTTTTCTCCTACGGTTTGGAAAGCTTCAATAGTTCCAGTCGGGACAACAACTCCAACTTCTTGTGCGAACTTAGCATATTCTGAAATGAGCTTCTCAAGTATGTCTGGATGTTTGGCCGCAAGGTCTGTATTCTCGCCAATATCACTTGTTATATTAAATAGATGCCATTGACCATCGCCTACTGGTTGGAAGTTTCTTACTGCTTTCCAGTCACCCATCCAAACTGCCGTATTGTTGAACATTTCTTGGCTAATGGGTTCATCATCCGCATATACTTGTTTAACCTCACCTTCAAGCAACGGTTTTAGCGATTTTCCCATAATTGGATGAACTTCATGACCGTTATATGTCGAACCTTGATGCTTTGCTCCTGCGTATTCCAGCATTGTAGGAGTCATGTCGTTTACATGCACGAACGCACTTACTATTACTGGCTCAGTCTGATTACTTTTACCGGGCAATTTCATTACAAGCGGAGGTCTGACACCGCCTTCACCTTGAGTTGTTTTGAAATATGAAAATGGAGAAACTGCTGCACCAGCACCCCAAGCTCCGTAATTGACAAGCGAGTTAGCGTTTCCAATGTTTGCTACGGTATTATTATATGATTTAAAGAATTTATTTGATTCTTCAACTGGAAGGGAAGACAAGTTTTCCATTTCAATGGGTTCGCTGCTTCCATTATCTGAAGTAAATATAATCAGAGTGTTATCATACTGCCCAATATCCTTAAGATGTTTTACAACGTTACCAATATTAGTATCCATATCTTCTATCATTGCTGCGTGAGCTTCAAGTATTTTAGCCCTGATTGACTTTTCTTCAGGACTCAAAGAATCCCACGTAGGTATTACAGGCTGTCTCTCAGGTAACTTCATGTCCTGCGACCATAACCCTAGTTGCTTTTGCTTTTCAAATCTCTGTTCTCTTATCTTATCATACCCTATGTCATAAACTCCATCATATTTTTTGATCAAATCTGCAGGTGCTTGGAATGGACTGTGAGCTACTTGATATGCAAGATACATGAATAGTGGCTTACCTCCATCTTGATGCTTCTTTATTTTATCAATCATGATATTTGTATACATTTCGTTGGAGTAAGTGCCGTTCCCAGGTCTTTCAACTTGTGTATCGTTACTTACGAAGGTTGAGTGCCCTCCTGCATAATATGGATTTCCGCTGAAGTGCTGAGATCCAGATTCTAGCAACACGAAGACATCCTCAAACCCCCTGTCATAGGGAGTTGTACCCTTTTTCCACCCATCTCCAGATAGGTGCCATTTTCCCGAAAAGAGCGTATCATAATCTGCATCTCTCAACATCTCTGCAATGGTAACAGTTCTATTGTTTATATAAGTCTCATAACCAGGTTTTCCAACCTGATTGGGAGCTATGTTTTCATACATAGTTCCAATCCCACCTATATGATTATCAATACCAGTAAGGAACGATACCCTAGCAGGAGAACATACAGGACTTGTATGATAGTTTGTTAGTATCTTGCCTTCCTTTGCAATTGCATCCAAATGAGGCGTTGAGATTTCACTACCAAAAGATCCGATATCTGAAAAACCTAGGTCATCTCCCATAATTACCAAGATGTTAGGACGTTCACTTGTTGGAGATTGAGCATAAACATTACCATCCAATGATGAGGTCCATGATTTCATTGCAAAGCCAAAAACTAATGATAGTACAGTTGCAAGTACAACAACTGTTGAAACTTGTCTAGCTATTGTAACCTTCATATCTACTATCATACATGGGGGTATTTAAGAATATGATCAACTTCTGTCCTCTGAACCTTAAAACAACATTAATCGTTTAGGTATTGCTTATCGTGTGATAAGTAATCAAACGATAAGTGAATTTCATATAACATAATAATACCAAAAATGAAATTTATTTTATCAAGAAGGGTGTATCCAACCTCTGTGGATTATCATTGTTTCCAGTTTATGGCAACTGTGCGAATATTAAGTTAGAAACAACAATTTCCTATGTCGTGGTAAGGGTCAGAACTCTTGTAGAACGTTGGTAGATACTACGTGCAATAACGTTCTAACTTGAAGAAATGAGGTATGATATAATCCCTTCTGATTAAACATTCCATATAAGAGAATTCTACTAGCATTCCGTAGTCAACCTGTTTGTATTCTATCACGCCTTCTTTTCCGACACTTTAAATAGGCGTCTCTGCTTGTTTAAAGGATGAATACGTCCACGAAGTCAGAAGGTTGGGTTCGAGCAGTAGAAATAGGTCTTGGTATTATTGTCGTTATATTAGCGATTTATGCTCTTGCATATCCAGGAGCTACGTTTGTTTCTTTAGTATGGATACTTGGTATAATTTTATTTATTGTAGGTATTGACAGGCTCATTACGGGAATATTCCTTCCTATCAGGGGTAGAGCGGCAACTATAGGTCTGGGCGTTCTTACGCTCATATTTGCAGGTATTGTTATCGCATATCCAGTATTCGCTACATGGATTATAACGGTCTTTATCGGAATTGCACTTCTCTTTGCGGGTGGCGCAAGTATAGTTCAGGGATTCTCAGGAAAGGAATATGGTTGGAAGAAAGGATTCCTTGTTGGAGTAGGCGGATTGTTAATAATTATAGGAATCATGGTACTTGTGTCCCCTGTCTTTGGTGCACAGTTTGCAGGATTTGTGATAGCAACAGGACTTTTGATAGCAGGAATTGAGATGATCGTAGCAGGTGCAACAGGCAAGAGATTGAACATACCGGCCGATAGCCTCACCAGTAAAAAGTAAATAAGAGGCTCTACTAATTTATCTTAATTTTTCCGATTCGTATCTAAAACCATTGTTACTAACATAAGTAAATCCAAAGGTAACACAATACTAAAAATTATTACCGATGACATAGTTGGCGCCAGAATTATCTCAAGTGATTAATAAGGTCTATACATTTTGCCTGTTTCTGTTCTATGGCCGAAAGTCTTTCCATTAATTGATTCTTGAGGTAATTCAATTGTTCTTCTCTTTTTTCCCTTTCTTCTTTCTCAAATCTTCGTTTATAGAAAGTGTTGGTAATGACAGACATTAGGATTGCTAACATCGATATGCCAAAGAACATATAAAATAATGCCACTATTCGCCCTATGTTACTTATGGGTACTATATCACCATATCCTACAGTGGTTACCGTCGCAACACACCACCATAATGCGTCAAGAATAGTTTTTATTTTTGAATTTGGTACTTGCGATTCTACACCGTACATGACAAATGTTCCCAGCAATATGATCAGACCAGATGCTATGAATAAATAAATGGTTTTACTCATAACAGATAGTCGTTAGTGATATTTTTTAAGTTAACTATATGAAGATGCAATATACAAGATGATGAGTAGACATCAAAGAAATGATTAAAAACAGCAATACCCGTTTGAAAGATATATAATCCTCATATAGGAGACCTTTCTCAACAAGTTCAATTCTAGAGAAGACCCTTGGAGAAATCCAAATTTAGGTCATATGGAATGTTTCATAGTAAGAATTTAAGAGGGGGCAATTTTCCTGCGTGAGCGAGGAGATATAAGGTTATAAGGGCTGAAAAGTGAGAACAACAACTGCGTTTTGTATCCTCAAAATAAATAAATCTGTATATAGCAGACTATGACAAAATGGCCATGTGCATTCTGACTCGTTTGAATGAGATTTGTTTTACTCATGCTTTTAAATCTCAACTTTACGCGGTCTCCATAAATTCAATAATTATGACAATCTTGTGCTTGTATTGCATTCATATGTTCCCGATAGTAAGTGCGCAAAATCAATCGGCCCTAGGATCCGCAGAGTCTGTAATAAAAATACTGATAGAAGATGCTATTCAAGCTATACATGACGGTAACACAACTAAAACTATCCAAAATTTACGCGTGGTAAATCAGATGATCTCAGAAAGTAACCAGAATTATTCTCACCTCCAGGCTTCAAAGCTTTTGATAGGCGATGCAATACAAGCTGTAAATAATAATGATACCTCTAGAGCAGTTCTCTATTTAAATTTGACAGGACAACAATTGAGTGGGCGAGTCTTAGGTAATCAGACATTTGGAATAACACAACCTGCAAGCCAGGGACTTCTTACATATAACGATCCTGTTTTAGATATAAGTATCCAGTATCCGAGCGACTGGCCATTAAGACAATATGCATATAACCCTGCCGTAAATAATACCCTAGTCGGATTCTACTCTCCTTCAAAAAGTGCATCAGAACTTGGCAATATTTCAGGCGTGTCGGGAAATTTTGTGCCGTATCTTGACATATTTGTTTTTCCTTCCAAAAACGTTTCTCTAAATGAAATCGTCGAAGGTCGGATTAATAAAATTAACAATAGTTCAAATTTTGCAATAAATGAGTCAAAACCAATTTCTCTAAAGGGAAATCAGTCAGCACATATTATAATATACAACTCTTTGACACAGGGAGAGCATTTTAAAAAAATGCAGGTTTATACTCTATTCCGTAACAACGTTTACCTGATTACATTTACCGCTCAGGATGCATTATTTTCGAACTATTTACAAACTGTTTGGAAAATGATTAATTCTTTTGAAGTAACAAACTCAAATGTAACCTAGTGATTTAGGATCGCTTGTAATTAATCATTTTATCATTTAAATCTGTGAGATTCAAATTTTATTGTACGATGGCTTGACATTTTGTTCTTGAATACTAGTAAACCAGTTGACAAAATAATATCCACCACTATTCTTTGTTACTAAAACAGAAACGAGGTGTTGACTAGTGAAGACAAAATTGAATGGTAAACTAATTAATATATTAGATTGATTCTATTTCTAACACAAGTATATTAGTTACTATCAGGAGGTGTAATTTCAATGTCGTTAGGAAAATCTGTTCCTATGTTATTTACTATCTTGCATTGTCCTGCTGTAGTGTCACCCTTGTTTGGATTGTAGTCCAGGACGATTGTCTTGCCAGGCACAAGTCCGCAGTCAAAGCTGTTAGTTCCCGTTCCGCCATACATGATGGTCGTGCCAACTCCTGCAATAAGTTCATCATCATTATCTCCACCCACCAAAAGATTACTTCCAGCTCCGGCAGATAAAACATCACTACCAGGCCCTCCATCTAATAGATTTTCCCCAGCCCCGCCTATAACAATGTCGTCACCTTGCTCCCCGTATAATCTGTCGGATCCTAAACCACCATAAATGATATCGTTACCTTGCTCAGCAAACACCCTATCTACTCCTCCCAGAGTATATATTATCTCATCCTTCTCGGTACCTTTAATTTTATCATCGCAATTCGTTCCAATTATCAACACTCCCCTTTCTGTTATTCCATCAGTTCCCCCAGTTATAGCACTGGCTACGCACTTTGTATCTGAAAATGAGCGGATTGGTCTTGAATCCAAGAATGTGTCAAGCCTGTCAAGAACGCTAGCACTTAGGTTACCGAGTATATTGTCACGTATGTTACCACTTAAGTCCTGTAAAATCGGAAGGCTCGTGGACAAGGGCAGAGTACTGGACGAAAGTTCCCCAGTTCCAATATCAGAACCTATACCTTTTAATAGATCTGATTCGGTCAAGCCGTTAGCACTATTAAAGTCCCAACCGGATAACACAGATGACGGAACTATCATAGTTATAATTATAATTATTGCCACTAATACACAGCAATTCATGTAACAATAACTGGACTATTACTAATAAGACATCTGATGAATTTTCTTAGGTAAAATTATACTGACTATGTTTAAGTTGATTTGGAGCTATATTAGTAATCATTCGTTCATACGCAGAGAATCTTAGTTATTTATCATTCATTATGATGTGCATCATTTATTCGATTGATATTTGTATCTAGTTTTCATTTGGTAATATAATATTCGGTGCGATGTCTGAACTGGTTGGTCCTACAGTGTTAACTATCTTACATTGTCCTGCGATGGTATCTCCATTTTCTGGATTATAATCTAGCACTACTGCTCTCGCAAGTCCCAATAGAGATATCGGGCAGTCAAAATGATTAGCCCCTTGACCTCCATCCAAAACACTATCACCTGTTCCAGCGAATAACTTATCATCACCTTTTCCTCCAGTTATAAGATCATTACCTATGCCACCCAATAATGTATCATCTCCGGGTCCTCCATCAACTATGGTGTGACCCGCACTAGCGAAAACTAGATCATCTCCATCGCCTCCATATAGTTGACTGTCAAGCGCTCCAAAAATCATATCATTGCCTTTAAGGCCGAACACTTGTTCTCTGACTCCACCATGAATTACGTCGTCTTTGTGAGTACCAATACATGTTGTTGCATCAGAACATGTTTCTACATTACCAAAAAAAACACCTGAATTGAAATCTAATCCTTCAATTCTATCGCCCAATTTATTTAGCTTGCTAATTCCTTCTGAAGAGGCTTCTGTGCTTCCCTGTCTCGTAACAGTAATTCCTGTCGTAAAAATTAGTAATAGGACGATTAATGTTATTGCTCCAACCTTAACTAGAAAAGGTTCCGTCGATCGCATGTGTAAAAAAAGGGAGTTGTCTCTAATTAACGTTTAATATGAGAATTCAGTTTTCCAGTCCATAATAAGATACAGTAAAATGTGATAGAAATCTGTTATGGTTTAGGACGAGTCAACTGAATGTCCAATTTGTAAAGTGATGTGTGTTTTTTGTTCCTAAGGTGTGGGTTAATTTTTCTAATTATTTTGAATTTACTGACGACTTTGTAAGTGCACGTTTATTTCGAAAAATATGTCCATCTCTAATTAGCAACAAGTATCAAGGTCAATCAAAGAATTATGAACTCTCATTCCATGTATGAATTCTATTTTAGTGGTACAGTGCCAAAGGTAGTTTTACCTACATAGGGAACAACAAATACCATTATGAAGTGAGCCCGTGCATTTGTAGAAGGGTTACTGTTTCCCATACCGAAAAGCTCGCCCATATCTACTAATCCCGTGGTGACTGTCCTGGGAGTTTTCCAGTCACCGCCCACCACATTGACGACACCCATCTCAAGGCTCTGTCCTAATTGCATCAGTGACAGTAATGGCCTAACCGAATCGGTTGCATTAGAGCCGCTTGGCGTGCCCAATACCGAGCCCATTTTGTCCATCATGGATGCGAGAGGGCCTGGTGTATTTTCTCCCCTAAATTTAGCAGAAGCTTCGACAAGTGCTAATACGTCTTTCACACTACTTCCGGGTAGCCTCACTGCAGTAACTGTTACTGGAGTTGAAGCATTTGTATCCGTACTTTCAGATGCTTTTTGTTTCAATGTTATAGAGATCTCGCTATCTCCCACATTAATCCCAGAAATCTCGATTCCGTCAACGAAGCTAATCGATTGAATATTGGAAAATGATGAAGCACTGAGTATTTTCTTAAGCAATTCACCGCCTTCTGGACTCACAGACGCATTGGAATCTGTTGCATTTGAGGCTTGAGCGAATACGGGATTGGATAAGATTACTGACGTTAGAAGCACAACAAAAACAGGAAAGATACTGACTGAAATTCGGTTCATATTACATATATAGGGTTGCAGAATATATAGATTCCTAGTTACTAGGTCACGAAACGAATTGGTCAACTTTACTGCGGCAAAAATACACCTTCAAATTCAGTATAACTTTAATTAATTTTCTTAGAAAGGAGCATCCATTTTTGATCTGCTAAAGTATTGTAAATAGTAACACAATTTTAGTCTTAGCATCAGGAAAGATATTTCTGTTGAATCCTCCAGTGCTAACAGTTTCAGAATAACTCAATCCAGAACTGTCTATACGGACGTTCATACTCATGTTTCTAGTTGGTGTACCCGCCATCTTTGGATTGAAAGAATTCTTGCCTGGTATATTTTCCTTCTATTCTCTTAGAAAAAGTTCATCCCGAAGCTTGACCTATAGTTTGGAAGACTTCAATACTTCCAGTTGGTACTATTACTCCAACATCCTTTGCGAACTGATCTTATTTAGAAATCATCTTCTGAAGTATTTCTGACAATATACGGGCTCTGATATAAATTATGACGCTATTATTCAGATGCAAATTAGTTCAAATTTCTTAAGGCTACCAAAAATGAATTTGGTGATATGCCTAACCTTCTTTTGCAGAACCTAAGGAATTCATCAAATTTTGCACATCTTTCTTCCTTTTCAGTGGCTATAATTTCTTGAATTTCAAGTGATGATTGCCCTAATGAACTAAGATATTTAATCGCAAAATCATAATCATGAATTGCGCCAAGTATGTCTTGAAGTTTTTGAAGAGTTTTTATTGTTTTCAATACACTCTTTTTTTCATCTGCTTGTAATTCCAACAAATATTTTAACTTTTTACTAGTTATCCTGAGATCATGTAATTCTTCTAGTTTCGAAGGATTGGTAAGAACAACTGGAAATGTAGATTCTATCATCGATATTAATCTTGATACCATTTTATCATATCTTTTTTGGAGCTCCTTTTCTGTTACGCCAATTTTGTCTATGATTTTACTTGTATCTATCCTTTTTATGGAACGTGCAATTGTCTTTGCATTTTCTAAATTTGCATCTCTCGTTGTCTTTAAGGATTCAATTAGGCTATTCCTTTGATCACTTGAAGGATATTTTTGTAGCTTTTCACAGATAATATCTAAATCCCTAATTTCGCTATTAACATTAAAAAGTTCCTTACATTTTAGAACGTATTCAGATAATGATGATCCGCTCCTATTTTTCTTTGGCAATATCAGAAAGGTAGCATCTAGCCGCCTAATAGCTGTCCTAACATCATGAATCTGCTTTGCATTGGGAGACTTCAAGTATTTGTTAACTCGATTATTAACCCTTTGAAGATTCTCACTTAATCTTGTCAAGAATGGTAGGAGATTTAACACATACATTTTGAATTGATAGTTTTAATTTATTAATTTTCTTAAATATTTAAAAGGTGAAACATCTATAAATTCAATATTACATTTCATTTCTCTATACTTTTTTTGTTAATCTAATTAGAAAATGATGGAGTATTATATTCCTATAGTAGAACTATATATGAAAGAAATTGATAAATTGCCAAGTGAATAGTTTACCAAATTTGGGTATTGTTCTATCGGTTTTTATCATGTCTTTATTATTTTATTCTAATCCAACGACATACGCAATGAAAGTTGATAGATATTGGGCTGTACTCACCGCATACAATGAAATAACTCCAAACACAAGTAACGCTGTAGGTTTTGTGGTCTTGAAATTCCAAGGAGATCTTAAGAAACTTATTTTTAGCATTAATGTAGATAATATTGATAACGTCTGTGGCTCCTAAAAAACTTGCCAAGACGGCTTTTAGAATATTATTGGGGAGAATCTAAACTGTGCTTTTCTTATGACTTGCAAAAGTGGGATATACTATCAATTGCCCGTATCCTAGCCGCAAATTTCTTAGGTTTGGCAGACTTGTTACTTCAATGATAGTCTAAAAACCTGTGATAGACTTCGAAAACCATGAGTGTAGACTTCTGAAAAAATTAGTAGTAGACTTACACTAAAAATTAGTAGTAGACTTACACTAAAAATTAGTAGTAGACTTACACTAAAAATTAGTAGTAGACTTACACTAAAAATTAGTAGTAGACTTACACTAAAAATT
>Ga0193737_1000053_pt1 | contig 17361 bp, 15 predicted proteins | sample L2m2metaG_FD_165510 | JGI IMG/M metagenome (GOLD analysis project Ga0193737, IMG submission 165510) | Soil microbial communities from a riparian zone of the East river system, Colorado, United States - L2m2 | ecosystem: Environmental > Terrestrial > Soil > Riparian zone | place: USA: East River... | reverse complement strand
AACACATAATCGTATCTTAACTTAAAAGTCCGGGCCCATATTCCAGGAGTGTTGTTTTAAATCTCATACTAGGACAATAAGGCCTGTGACAGCGAGAACCATCCGAACTATGTTCATGTTTTCATGGCCACAACTAAGGCGGATGTTGTGTAGTTGCATGTACATGTACAGGTCAAATTACTTATAACGGTTCATGCCTGACCGGAGGGAACGATTGTAAACCTAATTCGTTTACAAATCCCATACCACGAATAGAAAAAGCCCTCCCATCAGTGAATCCGTATATTTGTTATCGTAAAAATATTATAAAAAAATTGCGGCTAAAATCAGTAAATTTTTTGTGCTTAAAGCCTCCTACTTCTGTTATCGTGAAGGAAAAAATCACAACTGATACAAAATATGTAACTTTGAATCAGAGTAAATTTTTTTGTTGATCCTTAACCAACTATGTTTTCTCAAGTGGCATTTAAATAGCTAGAGTGTATATAATACTAGTACGGTTCAGTCTGGATTTCAGACTAGAGGACACCGTAAAAAGTGAGCCTTAGGAATCTCGAATTATTTCGTTTTCCTTTCTACGTGAATTATGATAGTCTAGGTAATTTCCTTATAAGTTTACAGAACCCAGATAGGACATCCTTATACCATTACTAGAAAATCTATTAAGGACAAAGTCCTATTCAATCCCATGAATGGCGAATATGAGATGTGCGCCTGCGGTCATTTCAGAAAAGATCATGCTCATGGGATTGGAGTTACTATGAGTAATTGTGGATGTGGATGTCCAGAATTTAGGAAAAGAAATTAACCTCACCGAAAAACTGTTCATTTGGGTGATAGTGACGCTATCTTACCAGGGGAATCTTCACTCAAGTTTCTTTCAGATATGTAGTCCGTCATAAAGTCGATTTTATCTCTACAATATGCCATAACGTCATAATGCTTATCGCATTCTGCCATCATTGCCTCCTCTTCATCACAAATCTCTAAATTAGAATTCTCATTTTCACTTTCTGATTTTAGGAAATTCGAAAATGCGGTACTAATAATATCAGTCATATTTTCTATTTGCATGATTTTTGATTTAAAATTTGGAGCAGTTTTCAAAATTTCATAAATTTCTTTTACTTTATCTTCAGTATTAAATTCAGGATAATTCTGATGGAACGAGAACCCTTTTTCTATGTAATAGTCTGATCCTGTCATTGTATAGCCAATTATTGTCATGACAACGAGAAGGGGATGAAACCTCAACTTACTATCCTATTGTTCTGTTTTGGCATACAATTTCTGCTAGCACAGTATTATCACTTGGTAAACTTTTTAGAAAATCGTCGACAGTGCCGTTGGTATTTATGATTTGCTTGGAGATCTCTTTGAGTTTTTCATTAGTACAGGTACCGTTCTCATAAAGAAAAGCATGTACATTCAAAATAGAAGAACAAAAGAGGGGAATACAGAATGTCACTAAAATTAGAAACCAAATCATAACAGAAAGATGCATATTTACCAACCTATTTTAGGTTAATCGCCAATTGATACACTAAGAATTCATCCCTCACTTTTTGACATAACTGATCGATGGTAACAGATTTTGAAATAAATGAATCGACAATTCCTAGTTGTAGGCAATGCTGAAAAACTATATCATTTTCAATTTCGTAAGCATTTGCTAGTAAAGCAAAAATTAGAATCAGACGCTTAGTCTTCTCCCCTTTTTTTGAGATCTCGTCTGTACGTAGATTCATCTTTTTCTCGAGAAAGCCAAATCTGTGAATCCTTAATTTCTTGTTGAAATATTTGATCTACAGTCATATGATTAATTCTGCTAATGCAGATTTAAAACCGAAGTAACCAAGACGGGAGGGATTATATTCTCTAAGCAAGACAATTAGTTAAGTGTACCAGAAGTATTAAATAAAAATTGTACACATCACGGTTTGCCGTTCTTGGATTCATTGTAAGATGGCTTGGTTGGTGCTTTCTTTCACCGGATAAGCATCAATCAATTTTGGTACATATTATGAATTCGATTTCATTAGGCTAATTGCATCGTCCAAACTTAAGAGTACAGATGCACATTTCAAGATGTAAAAATTCTATTGATGTATATGACGCTATGTCAAGGAAGATAGTACTAGATTTTTGTGGGATTCCTCAACTTTCTATATGTTGTTGATTTTAAGACAAGATTAGATTATATATAATTCGTACAGAAGTTTAGCTGTGCCGTCGTAGCTCAGCCTGGGAGAGCACTCGACCAGTATTGGGGTGAAGCTGAAGACCGAGCTGTCGTGAGCTCAAATCTCACCGACGGCATTTATTTCTCAATGTCACAATTATGATGACAAGATATACGCCAGGGTTTAATTCCATGAAATCCACTTAATTCGTCATATTGACAAATAAATGAAAATAAACACTAGAACTACTCAGGTCACTTATTTAACAAATCTTTTTTCATTTTTAGAAATTCTTCGTCACTCAGAACTCCCTTTTCCTTAAGATTGGCCAACTTCAGTAATTCATCGGCAATCGATTCTTTGACTTCAAGCGATTCCTTTTGTGATTCAATTTTGATTTTATCCATTGAATTCTTCACATATTGAACTATTTGTTCTGCCGCTTTTTTTGAAATAGCTTCCATTTCGTCGGCAAATCCCGGGGCCCTTATTATGATCTTGGATGAAAAAACTCCTCTTTCCAATTCTATTGAGGTTATCTTGTCACAGGATACGGTTACAATATTTTCCCTTACACCAAGTAATGATGGGTCTCTGATTACAATTCTCTTATTGGTAACAAATATTGTATCGGGGGTTATAAATGAACCACCCGGTCTGTGCTTTGATTGTCTGGCAATAAATTGAATTTGCTCGCCTTATCTAACCTGTGTCTAATCTTGCTTACTTGTTCAAGTTCTTTATCGCTAAATTCCCTCGAATCATAAAGTTCTCCTTCAAAATCATTATCGTGGTTCAATGCGTGATAGATTTATGACCAACTATTAAGGATTCATTCAAAAAATTGCTATTGATATATCAATTTCACGTTAGATTTGTAGATACTGAAAGAGGTTGGTTGTTTTTGATGAATTTTTAGTACTACCTATCCTAGAATTTCATTAATAATTTTCAAAAATCAATCAATTTACCAATATTACAACAAAATCGTTATTATGTCCATCTGTTCAAGAAACATGAGGATGACCAATCCACTATTGATAGCATTCAAGCGAATCTTTTGCAATCATGAAAATACTTTTTCATTCAGAAAATATAACGACTTTGATTTTTATGAGTATGATAAATGTGTTAACTGTGAAAAAATTTTGAGATATATTCGGGGTTTTGACGAAAGCATTAGAGGGTGATAGTTTTCTATATCAATCTTCAAATTCTAATTATCCTATGGTGGATAGGAGCGATCGTAGCTGGATTATCACTCCTAATACCACAGTATACGTACTTTCTCATAGTGGGATCTGTTGGATGGATAACTGTTGTTATAGCCTCTGGTCTAATAATCTACGCAATAAAAAGAAATGATAAAGAAAGTCAGAGAAATATGTCGTCTGATCTTAGCTAATTTCCTTTCCGCCTTGTTCCTCTATTACTACAAGAGTGACAGTAGACGTTATACCAGGTATTTTTCTTATTCTGCTGGTAATTGTATGATTCATTGTTTCAGTATTGTCTGATTTTACCTTGACGAATACATCATGTACTCCATAGGTTCCGCGCACTTCCTTTACATCAGAGAGTTTTGAAATTTCGTCTATTATTCTTTCTTCAGAGCCCAATGTACAATTTACGAGTATATATGCAGTAGACAATAATGATTCTAGAAATTTAGTGTATTTTAGTCTTTTCTATAAACTGTAGTTTCTAAATTACAAATACTATTTCTATTGTTTTAAAGTATAAAGTTTGTAAAGCTCTCCAGTACGTTTACTTACGTAATTCCATTCTCTTGCACTATAATTCACTCTAAGAAATTTTTGTCGCAATTCTGGATGCAACCTAACATATACGTCATCTCCTATTGTGATATTGTTTGATTTGGTTAGGGAAGTCATCTTTGCTGAAACACTCATACAATAACTTAAGATATCGAGCGGTGAATTTTGATCATGACCGTACTGCACAATAATATTTTCGCCTTCATCAATTCCTATTTTGGCACTTAGGTCGGGATAATCATATTGATTTAGAATTGGATTTAATCCATTTTTTATAATAGTAAGCATAGAGATTCCACATCTGACGGCTCTATCACATACTACAAATTTATTAGATAATGAAGGGAAAAATGCAATAACTGCATCACCTACATATTTTAGCACAAATCCTCCATACCTATAGACTGTGGATGACATTTCATAAGTAAACGCACGGATTATTGTTACCAACTTATCTACCGGAATCGTCATTGACAGATTCGTAGATCCTACCAAGTCTACGTATAATATGACCAGTGGAATTTTGGAATTTACATGATTTTTGAGGAAATTCTGTCCTGGTTCTATGTTTGAGTCGTACTGATATCTCCTTTTAAGTGCCTTCCATATCCTGTTCTGTGTCAGCTTAATTTGGGTGTCAGTGTCGTAAATAACTTCAGATTCCACGCGACCCTTCTTTTCATCTGTAATCATAGAAATAAAAGGCGATCTCTTTGTCACGTTTTGAGTTTTTGTTTCACCAACTTCCTTATTATCCCTAGTCATATGCACCGGCTAACCGATCTTCTAGATAGTTCTTAACTAATAATAAGATATTGAACTAATGATAGTTACCGAAATTCAAATAATCAAGCAAGAAAACTACTTTTCAAACACATAACCAAAAATCAAGGAAACTTTGAGCAAGCAATAAATGGTATGTGTGAAGAAAGACTAATTAGGACTAAAGTTTATCTTGATTAAGGATACTATTTTTTATGAGAATTCCAAACAAAGTTGAAGATGATTTTGCCAAGAAATTAAATGAATACTTTGATGTAATTGAGGACGCTTATTTACAAAGCATGAAACCCGTCTTAACTACAACGGAAGTTAATGTAATGCTCCAAGATGGGTCTGTTACAAAATCGATGACCTTCGATCCCCAATCAGTTATCGGATTTTATCGATCCTTTCTAAAAGACTTGAAAAACTGGGAAGTAGGGAATATTCAGGAGACTACGGGCGAGTTAAATAGAATCTATTGTCAAATTTCTACCGATCTTGATATCTATGTTATCAAGGGATTTTTTGGAATACAATATAATATTTTACCATACTATAAACCAGATAAACAAGTCATACAGATACAAAAGGAATTGATCGATCTTTCTGCTAATAACTCTTCACAATTAGAATCAGTAGCAAATATTGGTAACAATACAATAAAACAGGAGCTAAAGAATATGGAATTGGATGATTTAAAGTTTGAGGATTTGTTTGAAACATTACTAGAAAATCAGGATTTAATGAGCGAGTTAGAAGACAAAATAAAAAATGTTGAGAAATTATATCCAGAATTGGAAGGAGCTGAAAAAAAGAATACATCTTTGATTTATGAACTTGAAAATTTGATAATGAAGGTCTATCAGGTTACTCCAATTTTAATAGATTATAACCGACTTATGCAGGGTGAAGAAGGCATAATTGTCTATTTTGATGTAGAACCAAGGGTTGATGCAAAAGCAAAAAGAAGTCCAAATAAAACTGTAAATTTCTCGCGTATGACACCTCCCACAAAGCAAAGAATTGGTGAACTTTTTAAAGAAATAAGCACAGCATTGCATAACCAGAGATAGCAGATACAATTTGTAGCGCAATAAAACAAAATTCATAATGTTGGTTGAATAAGGGTTATTTGATTGAACAATCTTAGCAAGATGTATTTGAAGGGTAAAATTCCTTCGGTAGATGATGTAATAAGGGCTCAAAAACTAATGGACAAGACACATGTTAAAAGGACTCCATTATTAAAGTCAAGCACATTTTCAAAATCTGCACGCGCTAATATCTTTTTGAAATATGAATCCTTTCAAAAAACCGGATCTTTCAAAGTTAGAGGTGCATATTCAAAAATTAACTCACTTACCGATGAGCAATGCAAAGCGGGGGTTATCGCGGCCTCAGCTGGCAATCATGCACAAGGTGTTGCTTATGCTGCTTTGAAGAGAAATATTAAATGCAGTATTGTTATGCCAAAAAATGCATCTCCTGCAAAGGTGGCCGCCACGCGTTCTTACGGTGCAAATGTGATTCTCTCAGGGGACACTTACGATGAATCTTGGAAAACAGCTGATTTGTTGGCAAGGGAGAGTGGGTATTCTATAATTCACGCGTTTGATGACCCTGTAGTAATTGCAGGTCAAGGTACTATTGGTTTGGAATTAATGGAAGATTTGAAAGATATTGATACTGTTTATTTACCACTCGGTGGCGGTGGACTTGCCTCAGGAGTATCTATAGCAATTAAGGCTAAAAGACCTAACGTCAAGATTATCGGTGTTGAATCCAAGCAATTTCCAGCTATGAAAAAATCACTGGATAATGGCAGTCTTTGTCATATCGCTGGCGGATTTACTATCGCTGATGGTATTTCAGTCAAGTCTCCAGGCGAGTTAACATTTGAAATATGCTCAAAATATCTGGACGATGTTGTTACTGTAGATGATGTTGCTATAGTAGAGACCATGTTTACTCTGATGGAAAGAGAAAAAGTTGTAGTTGAACCTGCAGGAGCAGCGAGTCTGGCATATGTTCTTTCTGATGGTAAAGTAAAAAATAATCAAAATATTATTTCAATCCTTTCCGGCGGTAATATCGATATGTATCTATTAGGTCAAATAGTATCAAAAGGATTGATGCAAATGGGAAGATTAGTCAAGATATTCATCCAGTTGCCAGACAAGCCCGGAGCATTAAAGGGTGTTGTTGATAAAATAGCAGAGCTGAGTGTCAATATAGTTCAGGTCGAACATGATCGATTGAGCTCAAACGTAGCAGCAGGATCGGCTGGCGTATATCTAAGTTTAGAACTTGAAGATGAAAAGCATTCAAGGAGACTTTTAGATTTTCTAAAAAAGGAAAAAATGGTATTTAAGGTTGTACCTTAACTGCAGTAGCAATATTCTCTAAAGCCAGCTTTATCTGCGGTAGAACCACCAATTTTTACCAAGACAAACTCATTTTTGGCTCTTGCGTAAGAATCAGTCAGATTTCGTTGATTTTCACGTAGAATTTGATACTCATCCATTGTTAATTTCTTACGTGATCCAATCTCCTCTTCAAGATTCATACTCTTTACTACCTCTTTGTAGCTTGATTGGATAACTCCAGTGAAAACCATCGCGCTGCTACCACTTCCATAGGACCCAAATCCTACCCTGCAGCCTTCAATGTCGTTATTCTTCTTATATTCATATTCGAGTAAACTTCTAAATCCCATATACATTGATGCTGTATACAAGTTTCCAATGCTATTAGAGGCTTCAAGAGAGCTTGCCATCTTCTTCTCATACACCTCGTTGTAGAATGAAGTTTGCATGAATGCTTTTCTGAATTGTTCGTCTGCCTTCATGAATTCCTTGTCAGCCAGAATTGATTCTATTGTACCTCTACTGTCCTTTGGCACGGGTTCGTCGAAGCCTATCTCCTTGATGACATGTTGCCATCGAGGAAGAGTTCTCCATTCATGTCTTAGCAAATAAGCGAGTGCCTTTTCTCCCATTCTTCTATATGGCAAATGCACTGTAAACAGATCAATGTAATCTGTTATCGATTCCCCATCCTTAAGATGAATTAATCCCGTTCTGATTGCCTTTTCCCTGTAGCTGTCAAAGGCCTTCCTAACTTGGATTAAGTATAATAAATTAGAGTATAATCCATTTACAAGCGGAGTTTCCTTTCCAAAAGGCCTGTAGAAATCATATTCATTTTTGATGATTGTTGACGTGACTTTAGGGTCCAATGCCAACAATCTCGGGTTTTCTTTTATCAAAAGTGCTACTGCTCCAGCACCCTGCGTGTATTCTCCTGCTGATCCGATGTCGTATTTGGCTATATCACTTACGACTACAATGGCCGCTTTTCCATTGTGTTCTTCAGCTCTAATCCAATTGGTATTGTCATAAATTGCATAAGATCCACTGACACAGGCAAATTTGCATTCAATACCACCAGCATGTTCAAAACTACTATCGCCATACACCTGTTCAAGCATACCCACAACAAATGAGTTCAGCGCCTTTGATTCATCTATACTTGATTCCGTCGCTACATATAATCTGCCGATATCATTTGGGTGCAAGTTGTTTTTCTTCATTAATTCCAGACATGCATTTGATGCCATACAAGCCGCATCCTGATTTGTGTCAACCATGGCCATCTTCTTTATGCCAATACCATGTTCTAGCTTTTGAGGATCAATACCTCTTGCTTGAGCAAAATCCTTATAATCGATGTACAGTTTTGGAACGTATATAGCAAGGTCGTCAATGCCAGCTGGCATGTTAACAATTTTTCTCATAATAGACATTTAAAGGTACTTGTTGCTATTAGACTCTAATTTCAAGAAATTCGATAAAAAATTGCGGTCTTTTTAAGAAAATTGTATTATTTATGCGCTAATAATTAGTATGATTGTCAAGTAATGAAGCCTTTTTTTATCTGAAGTATGAGGAAATTGGCGAATTGAACTGTTCTTGTTTGCAGATTTAATGTAAATTTTTTACAATAGAGATGATTAATGAACGCGAATAGTTTCGTAAAAATTATTACGTTCATGTGCATAGAAGCCAATTTGCTTTATCGCTGCAATAATCTTGTCCGCAGATAATTCTGTAGATCTTGCTCCAGTAGCACTAACTACTTCTTCACCAATTAATGTCCCACCAAAATCATCGGCACCATAAGTCAAAGCAAGTTGTGCCATTCCTATTCCATTTGTAAGCCAAGAAGATTGAAGATGATCTATAAGACCCGAAAAAACGATTCTAGAAATCGCAATCATTTTTAATAACTCCAAACCACCTGAAGGATATTTTATCACTCCATCTTCCTGCATCTTCGTATTATTCGGTTCAAGGCTCCATGGAATGAATGACATGAATCCGTGCGTCTTTTCCTGTAATTCTGCAATTTTTATCAAATGTCTTGCACGTTGTTCATAATTTTCTCCCGTTCCATACATCATTGTGGCCGAAGATTTTATACCAAGCTCATGTGCTTGTCTCATGATATTTAGCCATTCATCACTTTTTATTTTCAATGGACTAATTCTAGACTTTACATCATCATCAAGAATTTCCGCTCCTGCACCTGGTAACGAGTCCAATCCAGATTCTTTTAATCTAGACAATACTTCTCTGGTGGTGCTTCTTTCTACCTTGGAAATAGTATCAATTTCGGAAGCAGAGAGTCCATGAATAGCAACATCTGGACATTTGTCCTTAATTGTCCTGAACGCTTGTTCATAATACTCCAGCTTGAGTTCAGGATTGTGGCCTCCCTGCATCAAAACCTGACTGATACCAAACTGGTCCCTTGCTGTCACGACTCTCTTTACAACGTCGTCAACAGACAATGTATATCCCTCAGAATCACCAGGCGCTCTGTAAAAAGCACAAAATTTGCAATAAGTTATGCATACATTAGTATAATTTAGAATGATATTATTAACATATGTGGCAATTTTACCAAAGAGTTTTTCCCTCAAAATATTACCAATAATGCCTAAAGCATAGGTATTGTCGGATTTCAATAAACGCACACAGTCATTTAGACCTACTCTTTTTCCTTGCAATACTTGATCGAAAATATCACTCACATCAGATTTCTGGATCAACTCTTGTGCAAAGAAATTCATGAACTATACCTTTCATGAGGTTTGTCAACGATATTTATTCTTTACAAAACATGCCAAAAAGTGAAGATTTTATAGCCGATAGCAACATCATCTAAATAATTTGTTAAGCATTGCCGGTAGTACAAATGCGTTGGAAAAAGTAATCCATGGAGAAGAATTATCTTTCAATGATGGTATGGAATTAATGAATAATGAAAACGTCTTCAATTTGGGCGCTGCCGCCAATTTGATAAAAAAAAACCTAAATGGTAACACTATAACTTTTGTTGCTTCATACTACCTGAATTATACCAATGTTTGCGCTGCCAGCTGTCCACTTTGTGCATTTTATAGAAAAGGAACTGAACCTGATTCCTATACCCTAACAATCGAACAGATCCTGGCAAGGGCAAAAATTGCTATAGAGCAGATGAAAGCAACAGAGCTTCATATAGTTGGTGGATTTCATCCCAAACTGGGACTTGACTATTACGAAAAAATGATAAGTGAAATCAAGAAGGAATTTCCATCAGTAACGATAAAAGCCCTCACCCCGGCTGAAATTCATTTTATTTCTCATATTACTAAGAATTCAGTTAAGGAGGTACTTTCGAGGCTAAAAGATGCAGGACTCGATGCATTACCCGGAGGAGGAGCGGAGATATTCAACAAAGACGTCAGGGATATTATTGTGAGAGGCAAATGTTCCGGAGAGGAGTGGCTTAAGACAGCTGGAATCGCGCATGAGATGGGAATAAGATCAAATTGCACAATGCTTTTTGGTCATATTGAAGAGCCACAACATATCATTGATCATTTGATTAGAGTTCGAGAATTACAAAAGAAAACGGGTGGTTTTATTACTTTTATTCCTTTGAAATTCAGCCTCGACAATACGGAGCTTGAACAAAAAGGATTAATTGAAAAAGAAAGCTCTTCAATATATGACCTGAAAGTAATTGCTCTGTCACGGCTTATGCTTGCAAACACCATGAAAAATATTTCCGTTTATTGGGTTGCACTAGGAAAGAAATTAGCACAAGTTGCGTTATCATATGGTGGAAGCGATCTTGTTGGTACCGCATTCTCTGAAGAAATTTTTAAGGCGGCAGGTAAAACTACAGGTACTTCAATTCAGGAATTAGTATCATTGATTAAAGATGCGAAATATAATCCACAACAAAGAGATACATTTTTCAACATCTTAAATCACGTTATATGAATATCGTTGGTTAGCTATAACTTTGGATTTTTTTGCCGTTACTATCTATGAATAGTAAATCATTATACGAAAGAATGTTGTTGCGCCTTGCATTTTGAAGTAGCGCTATGATTGAATTCTTTCCCTCTTCTCCCATATCGATTGTAAGATCATTTACATACATCTTGACAAATTTTTCAATCAGCGACTTGGGATTACCCCTGCCAAATTGCATCGAATATTCTATTGCATCTTCCAAATGTTCTAGTCCATACTTTATGGAATTCCTGAAAAGTTCATCAAACTTGATAATTTCTTCAACCGTTAGGGATCGTTTACTTATAACATTAATTCCTAGTGGAACAGGCATTCCGTTGGTAGTATCATGCCACCATCTCCCAAGATCCAGAATTTTTCGGAATTCATTTCCAAATGAAATCTGTGCCTCATGAATAATTAGACCTGCATCAACCAAGCCAGATGATACATGTTTTGGTATTTCACTAAAGATAAATTCTGTCCCAGCAAATTTTCCTATGGCCAGATTTAGCAGAAGGTTAGCAGACGTCATTTTACCAGGAATCCCTATCTTACACTTGTTCAAATCTTTTATCTCGATGCTTTTTTTCGAAATTACAACAGGCCCGTAATTAATTCCAAAACTTCCACCACTATTCAAAATGACGTAATCCTTAATGAAAGCATATGCGTGAGCCGAAATAGCCGTGATGTCTAATTCGTGGTCAATTGCCCGTTTGTTCAATTTCTCAATATCTTCAACAACATGTTTAATTTCAAAATAAGGCGAACCAACCTTACCCGAAGCAATCCCATAAAACATGAAAGCATCATCCGCATCAGGGGTGTGTCCTAGTGTTACTCGTTTCATAAAAAAGTGAATATTTTGACGATATTTTTGTTTTACAGTATTAGAGCCCTGGCAGATGAGAAATTGGGAGAATAAAATGAATTTTGTGATTTATGAGTAGGCATTTGTATCTGACCAAGCGCATTATTGGTAAATAACTCAGATTTGATCTGGTTCCTTAGTAAGATAAGGAAGATTTAATAATCCTGGATAGATTTTTTGTCGTTTGTAAGATGCCAAAATTCAAGTCCACACAGGATATCTTGAGAATTATAGGAAATAAGGATCAAATTCGTAATTTCGGTGTAATTGCTCACGTAGACCATGGAAAGACTACGATGAGTGACAGTTTATTGGCTGCATCAGGGATTATTTCTCCTTCAGTTGCAGGTCAGGCCCTCGCACTCGATTCAATGAAACTAGAACAAAACAGACAGATGACAATTAGAGGGGCTAATGTAACTCTGTACTATGAAATCGGAGGCAAGGAATATGTCATTAACATGATCGATACTCCTGGCCACATCGATTTTACAGGAAGGGTTACTAGAGCACTTAGGGCCATTGATGGAGTAGTTGTGGTCTCAGATTCTGTGGAAGGAATTATGACTCAAACTGAAACTGTGACAAGACAAGCACTTGAAGAGAGAGTGAGACCAGTTCTATATATAAACAAGATAGATAGACTTGTCAAAGAACTAAGATTAGATGCTCCCGCAATGCAAAAATGGCTTTCAAACATTATTGCAGAATTTAACAAGTTGGTCGATATCTATGCTGAACCGGAACTTAAAGAAAAATGGAAGGTAAGTATTCAGGCAAATAGTGTAGCATTTGGTTCGGCAAAGGATAGGTGGGGATTTAATTACAATATTGCCCAGAGGAATGGGGTCGGCTTTAAGGATGTTTATGATGCATACAACTCAGACGATCAGACATTCATAAAGGCACTTTCGGAAAAGGCTCCATTACATGAAGCAGTGCTTGGAATGGTCGTACAGCATCATCCACCTCCTCACGTAGCACAGCGATATAGAATACCAAAGATTTGGCCAGGTGACCTTGATTCTGACATTGGAAAGTCTCTTGTGTCATGTGATGATAAAGGGCCAATTCTAATGATGGTTACCACGATTAATGTGGATCCACAGGCTGGCAGAATAGCAACCGGTAGACTGTTTTCAGGAACGATAAAGGATGGAGATGAGGTTTATCTAATTGACGGGAAAAGGATGGGTAAAGTTCAGTCGGTAAATATCTACATGGGTAACACTCGTGAACTAGTAAATATGCTCCCCGCAGGAAATATACCGGCTTTGCTAGGTATCGATCATGCAATTGCAGGAGAGACATTTTCATCCGTTAAAGATGTACCTGCATTTGAATCAATCAAGTATGTCTCTGAACCTGTTGTTACTATTGCAATAGAACCAAAACATCCAAAAGATCTTCCTAAGTTAGTTGAAGCATTAAGGAGAATCACTGTTGAGGATCCAAACCTTATAGTAAAAATCAATGAAGAATCTGGAGAAACTTTACTTTCCGGAATGGGGGTATTACATCTTGAGATTGCTACCTCTCTCATACTGGAAACAGGTCTAGAAATTACTACGACTCAACCTCTTATCAATTATCGTGAGACTATCCGCAATAGTGCTGGGCCAATCATGAGTAAATCGCCAAATAAGCACAACAAGATATTCCTGAGAATCGAACCACTTGGAGAAGAAATTATTGAATTAATCAAGAATGGGTACATCCATGAAGATCTAGATAAGAAACAGATGGCTAAAATATTGCGAGAAAAAGGTTGGAGTGCAGATGAAGCAAAGAGCGTAGCTGCCGTTGATGTTAGTGGTAATATTCTCCTTGATCAAACAAAGGGTGTACAATTTATTCAAGAATCAATGGATTCTATAAGATCGGGTTTTGATGATGTCATACACTCAGGCCCTCTTGCTCATGAGACTCTTCGTGGTGTGAAATTTGTATTACATCATTTTGTACCCCATGAAGATCCTGCCCATCGTGGTCTTGCGCAATTAATGCCAGCGACTAGACGAGCCATGTTAGGATCTATGCTTTTAGCTGATCCCGCCTTATTGGAACCAATTCTTGGTATGGAGATAAAATGTCCTCAAGAACAAATAGGTACAGTTGCTGGAATCTTATCGGGGAAACGAGGAAAGCTATTAAACGTTGAACAAAAGGGAGTTATTACCATTATTCAGGGTGAGGTACCTGCCTCAGAAACTTTTGACTTGTCTGAAGTAATGCGAGGTGGTACTGCTGGAAAAGCCTTATGGAATACGTATTTTAAGACTTGGCAAATTGTCCCCCAATCTATATTCAAGACTCTTGTCAATGAGACTCGGAAGAGAAAGGGACTAAATCCAGAGCCACCTACATCTGACGAATTCGTAGACAAAGAATAGGTCGTGCCCGAGAGGGCATAAATCTTATTTTCTTTATGTGATAATTTCAACAATGTAGGATTATTTATAAAAAATACCATATTCGGCGGTGTAGAATTTATATGCTAGATCCAAATATAATATAATAATTACAAAGAGGCGTAAAAACCGTGTTTAACAAGGAATCATGCAGGTCATGTGGAAAGATTTTGGTACCAATCTCGATGTGCAACTATTGTAAAGAACACATTTCATGGATTTGCAATAAGTGTCAGCGAGTAGAGGATGTATCACACAAACATGATAGAACACATGATCCAAAAAATACTCATCTGGATATGAAAAATTCAATTGAGAGCGGGATAATACATATAGTAAGCAATGGAAAATAATTCAGTCACACGTTATGTGCAGTGATAATCTTATGTGCTTCCATCATACCTCTTGTGGTCGTGCATCTTTTTAGAGTCAACAGGACAGCTGTCCCTTTCCACTTCCACATAAATCTTGGACGAAGTCTTTACATCGATTACTGATTTGATCTTATCTTCGATTGTATCAATTACTTGTTCTATTTGGTCAGTGTTTATGTTATCTACTAGACTTACTTCCATTGCAACAAGGACGTCATTGGGACCAAAATGCATAGTTCGCAGTGAAATTATTCTATTTACCTCTGGAATCTTTACTACAGATTCTATTATCTTTGAATGATCTTTTTTTGACATTGCCTCTCCAATGAGAAGAGCTCTATTTTCTTTTGCTAAAAAGAATGCAAACAACATGAGGACGGCGCCTATAGATATGGAAGCTAGTGCATCATAAATCATATTGTTGGTAACATCTGACAAATAGATTCCTATTGCAGCTATTGCTATTCCAAGCAATGCTGCCGAATCTTCAACCATGACGGTAAGAACGGTAGGATCTTTACTTTCTTGAAATTCTTTAAATAATTTATGCAGATTTACCTTTTCTCCTCTTGCTTCTATTGTGTCCTTAAATAAATTGAAAGCAATTCGGAGCGCATTTCCTTCAAAAATCGCAGATATTAAGAGAATTACAAAACTGATATCGGTATTTACAATTTGATGCACCGGATCATAGAAAGAAGCAAAACCTTTCTCAAAAGATAGGATACCAGAAATGCCAAAGAGTAAGGTTGCAACTATGAATGACCAGAAAAATTGTTCCTTCCCATATCCAAATGGATGTCTTTCTGTTGGTACTCTGGAACTTGTCTTGATTCCAATTAGCAATAATACTTGGTTAAAAGTGTCAGAAAATGAGTGATATGTTTCTGACCACATTGCGCTACTATTAGTTAGTAATGCTGCAATCAGTTTTGCAATTGCTATTCCTAAGTTACCAAATAGCGCAGCATATACGGCCTTCTTGGAAGTTCCGACCAAAAATTATTTCTCCTACTCTCCCTCTCTTGTCCCATCTGAGATTAGCTAGAACATATCTCCTTCATGAAGATATTCTGATCAAGCTTGGAGAATTCCTCTAGATTTATCCCCTCTCCCTTTGCCATTATTTCTCTAATCTTCTTTCCAGCTGAAGGTTCATTCCACCACTTATCGCTGAACCTATTGCACAGGTATCTTTCTAATTCAGCAGCTCGGATTGCAGCTATCATATAACTTGGTACATACATTATTGCTTCTGGAAGAATATGATGTAACATCCAATATTCTCCAGGTACTTTAAGACCCATATACTTTTTGATTAGCTTTTCATACAGTCTACTTGCCTCATAAATTGAAAGATTTCTATTCCAATACTCCATTTTCATTAGTGAATTTGCGGCATAAAAAACGACAAAAAATAATTCCATGAATTTATTTCTCCAAATAAGATCACTCAATACTTTGTCGTTTGTAATTCCAATATCCTTCAAATATAATGGATTTCTAGTCAAACTCTCGATTAGTATCGAAAATATTTCAGCTACCCCCATTGAAAACTTGTACTTTTCCCAATAATTCAAGTCCGGGTTTATTGAGGAGGCATGTATTGCATGTCCAGTTTCATGATAACAGCTTGACAAATTAAAATAAGGACTTTCGCTTTTGTAAAGGACCCTTATATCATCAGGAATCTTTACAAAAAAGCATATCGGTGATGGATATTTGTTTGGCCTATCATCAGTGTCAAAGTGTATTTTTGAAAAATCAAATCCAATAGATCCTAAAGTCCTCTTAACAGTAACGACAGGATTAATTTTTGTGAAATACTTTTCCATATTCCGAAAAATTCTGTTGCGAAAAAAATAGAAATCATCATAGTATTCAGGTTCCTTCCCAATGAGCTCCGTCCCAAAATTTAATTCACTCATAAATGGTGTTGTTGCACGCGCCCCCATATCTGAAACCAACTTCTTGAGTTTGGAAAGAGTAATTTTTTCATTAATTAGATATCCACCCAGGGGATTAAGTGATCCTTTTTTATTTTCATCCACCTTTTCAGAAAAGTCAGAATAAATTTTTCTGATTTTTTTAAATCGTAAATTAATGACAGGGGCAATGTACTTTGTCTTCTTTACAAAATCGTCAAAGACCACTTTCCTTTTCTTGTGATCAATCTCAGTGCTATTAAACTGCCTCCATGTGTTCCAGGTAACATGCTTTCCACCATATTTAAAATTTCTATTTTTTATCTTACTACTTCTTAATTCGTGTAATTTCAGTTCGAGGGGTTTTGTTATGGCATCAGAAATGTTTTCGATTGAAGACAGCAACAATATGCTTGGTTCAGAAAAGGATCTTACAAATATATCTGAGACCAAATATTTCATTTTGGATAAATTTTCAATATTCTTTTTATCATAATCATGGCCAGCAAATTGTAAATATTGTTCATTAGTTTCGGCGTTATACAATGCCTCATCTATTTTGCACCATTCCTTTAGGTTCAATAGAGATAATTCTAGACTAAAAGATATTTTAATGATGCATATGCTTTACTACAGTACTAAGAAAATCTAAATTTATACTGAATTCGACTCATAGCTAGCAAATAACAGTGCTCATTCAG
>Ga0193737_1000046_pt1 | contig 19035 bp, 20 predicted proteins | sample L2m2metaG_FD_165510 | JGI IMG/M metagenome (GOLD analysis project Ga0193737, IMG submission 165510) | Soil microbial communities from a riparian zone of the East river system, Colorado, United States - L2m2 | ecosystem: Environmental > Terrestrial > Soil > Riparian zone | place: USA: East River... | reverse complement strand
CGGCCTGCCTGGAATCACCTTTCTTTCGACGAGACCATAATCTTCAAGCTGCTTTAGTCTGATTGTTAGAGTCTTGCTATTTATCCCTTCAATAGAATTTAGAAATTGATTAAATCTATTTTGCTTTAGCAATATCATATTTCTCATTATGTGAAGGGCATAGCGTTGACCCAATATCTTTAAACTTCTGTCGATAGGACATGCTTTCATTCCCCACCTTCGTAAATGATCCGTTAGCGCTATGCCATTTCCTTCATAAGGCAATATTATCTACTGGTAACTATCATGCTTATATCGTTAGCTGCCGTTAAATAGTAAGTTGAATTCGAAAACCCACTCCAAAGAAAAAAAGTCACAAAAATCATCGGAAGCGCAAGAATCCGAGCTCGTACTTTGTTGATCATATGCGAGAAATTCCATGGGATCAAACTCCTCGCCTTTACTCCAACAGCTAGGAGACGTAGAACTATCTTCAAACCGTTCTGTTACTAATTAAAGTTGGCCAGTTACCTATACGTAACAATGTTACTGCATTGTAACTTCCTGAGTTATATAGTTGCAGCATAAACCTATAGTATGGAAATTGCATTAAAAAAGAATACTGCGAGTTTAGTTATACTAACTATGAGTATAGGTATGGGTATATTGTTTACTGCAAGTTTTGCTTCACCTACAGATCTTTATTTGGCTAATGCTCAGCAGAATAAGACATTGATCCAAAGCAACGACGTTGAAGAGAAGAACAAAGCACTTGTCCTCGAAGCACTTGATACATTGTTCAATCAGCGCGACTATGCGGCGGCTGAGCGCTATTGGTCACCCGACTACATTCAGCATAGTACTATTGTCCCTCCTGGTCGTGATGGACTGTTCAGCCTTGTTAAGAGCAGTCAGCCGACACTGAAGTACGAACCGGGAATAATTGTCGCTGATGGCGATTTTGTAATTGTCCAAGGACGCTTTTCAGGCATTGGCCAGCCTCAGAATATGATTGCAGCAGACATCTTTCATATTAAGGACGGAATTCTGCTTGAACATTGGGATGTAATTCAAAATGAAGCAACACAGGAACAGTCAAAGAGCGGCCTTCCAATGTTCGGGGATAAGTTTCCGAACAATTCGGGATAATGAAGTAGGAGTAATGTTTTATGAATATTCAAGCATATGGAACTCATAAGCCTAGTGGAAAGTTAGAACCATTCCAATATAGATTGGGGGACTTGAGGCCCGACGAAGTAGAGATCGACGTCGAATATTGTGGCATTTGTCATAGTGATCTGAGCATGATTAAAAATGAATGGGGATTAACCAAATACCCGTTTGTACCAGGTCATGAGATTATCGGAAAAGTTGCTGCAATTGGCAATATGGTAAATCATCTCGAGGTTGGACAGTATGTAGGACTAGGTTGGCGAGCCCGGTCTTGTCTAGTGTGTGACCAGTGTCTGAGTGGATATCATAATCGTTGCCTTAAGGGAGAAGATGTAATAGTCGGTAGACATGGGGGATACGCAGACAAGGTACGTTGTCAAGCGCTTTTCGCTTTTCCTCTACCTAAGAATGTCAACATAAAGAGTGCGGGACCGTTATTTTGTGGAGGAATTACAGTCTTTAATCCGATTATTCAAAATAATATCAAATCAACTGACCATGTGGCAGTTGTAGGGATAGGTGGCTTAGGGCATTTGGCAATAAAGTTTCTTGATGCATGGGGGTGCGAGGTTACGGCCGTTTCTACGAATCCTGAAAAAGGTAGGGAAGCACAAAAGCTTGGAGCAGACCATTTCATAAACTCAACAGAGTCTGAACCATTAAAGCCCTATACAAATAATTTTGACATGGTACTCGTTACTGCAAATGCAGATCTAGATTGGGATAGCTACATTGGTACTCTTCGGCCTGGCGGGAAATTGCATATTGTTGGAGCAGCCTCACAAGTGAAAGCAAGCGTATTTGCCTTGATTTCCGGAGAGAAATCCATAGGTGCTTCACCGGGGGGAGGTCCTGCAGAAATTATTAAGATGCTTAATTTTTGTAGTCGTTTTGGCATAGAGCCAATCATAGAAGAGTATCCACTGTCCAGTGTAAATGAGGCCATGACACATCTTGAATCAGGAAAGGCTCGCTATCGCATAGTCTTGCAGAATGATTTCAAATAGTCTGAAAGTAAATTAAAGTGAGAATAAAATGGGATAAAGGCGATTTTGTTTTTCTTTACTAACCATAAGTAATAGAACTATTGGAATCAGAACTAATAAAAAATATCATCTCATCTAGCCGTTGCATACAGCTGGTCCAATCCGACAGATTAATCTGTTTTTCACTACAGATCATTCATTGAGGTTCGAATCCATTACCTTAACCAGGGTGAATATGCAAGGAAATAGAAAGCTGGATGGATTGATAGACCCATTATTTTTTCTGGCTTTATCTTCAATATTACCCTTTTATGATTTGGCTTGCGATAGTAATACTTTCCAATTCCTAAATATCTCTTTGCAAGCTTTTTTAGATGTTCATCAGCTCCATCACTCGTTTGTTCCAAAACCTTTCCTTTTATCGATACCACATTAAATGGATTATTTTGCTCTACCACGGACACCGCTACCCTCTTGTCATTTGTTATATGCTTAATCTTTGCTGATTCTTCAAATGTATTGATTAGAATTAAATCGTCGACCATTTCTGCCCAGACTGGAGTAATGTGAGGTGAACCGTCCTTTGATATTGTTCCTATATAGATCAAATTCCTAAATTGAAACAGACGGGCTAGTTCATCCTTATTCAACTCAGTGACTCCGGCACGAAGGTCGGTTCTTGGTATGGAGTCACTATCAGTATTCGGTGGCGCTACATCCACTATTTCAACAGACGAATGCACTAATCCCCTGGCGTTTTTGTCTTCATCTTGCACATAGATTTTAAGTCGCCTATTAGATATTAACATTTTTCTAGGTATTAGTCAGGAGTCAAATGCCGATATTTAGTTTGCCTCAGCATATCGAAATTTAATATCCATATAGAAATATAAACACAATCCTCATTTATTATGACATGAATGAATTTGTAGTTCTAACTGGAGAGGAACAAGAACTATGGGAGATAGACTACGAAAAGAATATTGCACTAAACATTTCGGAACTTAATATAAGGCAGGAGAATACAGTCAGTTATTCAGGAACAATTGAGTCTTATTTGAAAGAAAAGGGCTTTACAGAAGTTCATTTTCATGAAAGAGGAATACTCCCTTCACGTTTGCATTATGGAAAAGTGCAAAATTGTACATTTAGATGATATGGATAGTTAGATTCAACCTTTGGGCAAGACTACATCAGTAAAGGATTCTGTTCTTTTATAGATATCGACTTGGTTTACCGTCAAAGTCATCCAAAAATATATGCAATAGGGTTTTAAGTATAAAAGTGTCAATGTTCCTCAAAAAAGAATATATTTTGGTGATAATTGCCTTGATGAATTGAAGCGAGTATAAAAGGTTGTTGATCTGCTTAGTACTATTTATCAGAAAGTTCAATAGTCCGGGTTGGTTTGGCAGATTTGGCTGTACAGATGATATTGAGGAAATATACTTCCCATCGACAACCACATTTGCTCAACAAACATTCGACAGTCCAGACGACGCATCATTCATAATAACGAACGACTTTGAATGATGACAAACTTTCATTCTTCTATTTTTCCCATCATTGTAATATTATTCAACCTAGGTAGAATAACTTTGTAATAGTCTCGTTATTTGTCCTACCGGGTTGTCTATTCTGTCTTTTAGTATCACCAGGAAATCCACCTCAATAGTACAATCGTCGAATGTACCAGAAATGATATATGCGATATCCACCTCAATACTAATAACGGCTTGCGAAAAGTAACGTTGGATTCATTAATGGATTAGAGATGTGCTTATCCATCTCAAAATCCATTTTGTACGCGTTACTACTTATTTGCTACAAATTCCAATTTAGAATTCTTAGTTCGCTGTGTAATTTATCCGGCTCTATTATTATATCGGACCTCTTATATTTTTAATACCATTCATTGATCCTAGATTCGACTCATTACAAAATTGAAATTACTTAGCAATCATACTAGGACTTATTTGTCTACATGAAAACCATTTAAAATCGACGTCTCCGCGGTACCACTTGTAAACCATACGAGGTGCTCCCCATGCTCCAACCTCATAATCCTCTCCTTCGCAAATGGCCTTTGGTCCCCATTTATATGATCTGGTGTCGACAACCTCATTTACCTTAATCCAGGTTTTGCCATCACCATTAAAATTCATCCATTGTTCTAATTTTATTTTTGGATTGTTCATATCACGAGATAGAATGATGTGAATATACTTGATCCCAAACCAGCCATGACCGGCCAGAATGATATTTGGAGTTATGGGTTTAACACCCGCAGGGTCGTTGTGATATTTGTTTGGGCTTTGTTTGGTGAATTTGACTGTTGATGGTTCTGTAGTAAAATTGCAGTTAGTCTCACAATCATAGTTAAACTCTTCACAGCAGAGATGGTCGGCTTCATCATGATGATTACATGGACCCCTAAGGTAGATACCATCATGTTCTGTGGGCTTGTGCACATTAAAGAAACCTGTCAACTCTACATTATCAAGATCGCTTTTGTCATATGTATAGCCCCGAGCCATAGAATCCTTAAAACTCATATCGCAACCACCTATCGCATCCTTATAGTCGGGATCTACATTCAAGTTAAACTTGACTCGCTTATTGTCGTCGGCAGTCCATGAACCATCATCATTCTTTACTAATTCGCGATAGGTAGAACCACCGCCTCTTTCAAAATGCGAATCAAATGGTTCATCATGATTCATGTGCCAGACAAATCCTTTTGGCTTAGTTGGATACAAAAAAGCCACTCCGTCAGGTCCGACCATATTAGTCCGCTTAATTATTATAGGTTTACTAGTTTCAGGAACTGTAGATCCAATTGCCTTTCCAAATGATAGTAATGGAAGTAACATAAATGCTGTCCCGGCACTACCAGCCAATTTCAGAAAATCATATCGTGATATTTTTTCGGATTTATCCATCAAGGATCCCGTACTCTATGGGCGTCCATATATAAAATCCAATCTTTCGAAATCATCAAGCACTTCTTGATTCATACCTAGAAACCATCCGACAAAATGTTTATTATTATGATTGAATTGAAGGTCTATAATTGTAATTCCATTTTTACCCGTAATGCATTGTAGGCAATCATTTCCTTCCCAGTTAGTAGATTTTAAAGGATACATATCCGATCCAGTATCATGTGTTCCGGTACCATATACCCCGTAGAGTAAGCCGTGGATGTTGAACCTCTGATAATTATGGTTATGAGCCTGCAGTACTCCATCTATTCTTCCTGCTCTAAACATTTGGTCATAACAGTCGAATTCACCATTTGGAGGATGATCACTTTTTACAGTCACAAAGGGTTGATGGACTACTGCAAACCTGTAATACGCATGGCTTAATTCCATTTGTGATTTTAAAATTTCAAACTGTGGACTGGAACAATCAAACTTAATATTTGCATCTATATTGAACAAAGCGAGTTTATTTCCAGATAAATTAAATTTAATTTCTCCAAAAGTCCTATTATTACCTAACCATGTTTTCACTGTGTTTTCAGTATCGTGATTTCCAACAACAATATCAGTATTTTCTTTCGTAAATCCATGAGATTCAAGATTGGAGAGTACTTCCTTTCCATTAGAATATTCAAGATCTCCCGGTATTATCAATATCTGGACATTATAATGATTGGCCATTTCCAACTGTGTTGTCAATCCTTGATTGGAGTCAATATCACCTACTACTGCCAGTCGCAGAGTCTTTGACATGTTAAAATTCGTGGCCGGAATCCCTACTGAGGATGAATTGACGGAACAATCTTCATCAACTAGTCGATCCAGGTCATTGTCCTGTCTATCTCCGCATAATTCTTGTAGAGTCGTGTTGCCCATTGTAGATCCGGAGACGACTGGAGAAAAGGGAGCTGCGATATAAATCGGATTAAATATTGACAAACAAATCATGAGGATCAAGAATGTAATAAATTTCAAGTAATAAAATGTAGGTTGGGGTTAATATAAAAATTCTATAGTACAAGTATCAAAATAATACATTAAGAGTATATCATTTAGGTACTTGTATTACTAAACTATAGAACATTATTGATTTACATTTAGACATTTGTATTACTAAAATTGTAAACATTTCATTTACATTATGCTGTGTTTAGGAATTTGAATAGTTTTTCCAGTTTCTAGTATAATGTGATCAAGTTGTTTTGGTTGTTTTAGGACATTGCCTTATGGTTAGCCCTTATCAGATCACCTTTTTTATTTCGATCAAATAGCAGAATAATTGTGTCCGTGATTAGGACTTTTTTGTTACCGCCAAAAAGAAAAATGCTATAATTGCTAAACATGATAAAGGAATGACCAAGTCAGTAAATTCGTTATCTAATCCGTAAAAATGTTCTAAACTTTCATAAACTAAGAAGATGCCGTACAATAAAAATGCAATCGCAGCGTATATCAGTTTCTTCAAACCGCTCTTATAATATGAATAAATGGAAAGCGCTACCAAAACTGCGGATAATATTGATCCTGCAACATATAGCACCATTTCTAATACCTCCGCGAAAGGTATTTGCTGAATCAAAAGGCCGAATATTACCATTTGTGTACCTGACATCGATATTTATGAAGATAGTGGTTTAAGTGTTCTAGTACCATTATCTAAACAAGACGTGACTTTAGGAATGACCAAAGTAAACGATTAGAGGCTTGTATCAATGTCTTTAATTTTTGCCTGTAGAAAATGAATAGTATGAAATCACATTTCACATTAACAATCGTTTTATGTATCCTTGGAGCAATGATATTAAATACAAATATTGCACTTGCCCTAAAATCAGAAACAAAAAGTATTTCCAGTAAAATTACTAATCAAACGAATTCTACTGAAATATTGGATGATGGCGCGAAGTTACTTCCAGGTAATTACACTCCAGATCAAATAAATGAGATAATATATCATCTCTATTCACTTATTCAGAACTCCAACTCCACTGAAATCGGATATAATCATGACGTCGCCGTATTAATAGATCTTATTTGTAGCAACGAACTTTATGAAAATGCCGTCGAAGCATGCGACATTGTTACAGAACTATCAATTGAATCAAACATTTATTAAATATCCAAAGTAGTTTATTTCAAAATTATGACATAAACATCAAAGTTTACATTAGTTACTGTCTTGTTACTTTAATTGAAAAACAATTAATTCAAATGAGAGTCAATTACAGTATGTAATTGTTCTTTTTTTTAATTAAATTTTATTGATTGTCTTTTTCATTTTATACAAACTCAGTTAACGTGGTTTTCTTTTCATTTTTTCGTTATCGTTTTTTGCCCAAAAATTTTCGGTAGCACACCATCAACTACATGCCAGGTTTCAACCATTTTTCCATTCTGAATGCGGTATATACTTACACCTCTAACATCAATTTTACTAGTTTGTTGAGTGTCAGAAGTCAATTTTGGTGTCAATGATCCTTTCCAATATGCGCCTACAAGATCAGGATACCATGGTGAGGCAATCAATGCCTCTACCACATATTTTAAGTCGTCCAATTTATCCAAAGAATTCTTAAGATCATTCTTTGCTGCAGAAACACCTTTTCCAGGAGAGCCCATATACGCAGATTGACCATGGTCGGTGTAATCTGGAGATATTATGTCATCGAATATCGTTTCATTCTTGTTATTGTACGCTTCAAAATAACGTTGAATAATTGCCTTGTTGATCTCGATTTGTGACATTGTTTCATTATTATTCATACTGATACAATACGCTCTATTCATTTATTTAATTATTTAAATTGACGAGCTACCAAAAGTAATCATACTTCCTAATTGTAACTTTCTAATTTATTTAGTTATATGGAAAAACTCAGATACACAACCATCAGTGTAGTTAGCCCTACAGTCATAGTAATTATATTTGCAGAAAGTATGATCTTATTTTTCAGCAACTTGAAATCAATCAATGGGGATGGTTGCCGACAAATTTAGATCTAAATACAGCTCTGATAATATCAAGCGATATTATTCCAAATTAGATGCTATAGTAGAATTCACAGGAATAAAAAAAGGTTTAAAAGATATAATGTCAGCTGGACTGGCGATCTGTCCGCTCTCTCACTTTGGTAGCATTATTTCTCGAAAACTTAATACAGGATTATGACATTTTTCTGGATATGGTTAGGGGACGGAGGCTGTAATGATTTCCAAATCTAGGCACGTCAGTGTCTCGATCGGTCGCTCAGCTGAGGAAGTGTACAACTTTGCATCAAACCCTGAAAATCTTCCCAAATGGGCTCCCGGGTTAAGTGGTTCCATAAAGAATGTCAACGGAGACTGGATCGCCGAATCCCCAATGGGAACGATCAAGGTCAAGTTCGCAGACAAAAATGGGTTCGGTATCCTAGACCATGATGTCACTCTGCCATCTGGCGTGACTTTCTACAACCCAATGCGCGTATTCCCGAACAAAGATGGCAGCGAATTAATCTTTACCGTTTACCAGAGACCAGGGATGTCTGATGGAGATTTTAGGCATGAGGAGAATCTGATGAAAGCGGACCTGGAAAGACTAAAAGCCCTGATCGAAAAACAGTTAACGTGACAAAAAGCAGTCTTCGGATTTGGTAAGGATAAAGTTAAGCCTGTAGATGTAGAGAAAGAGAAGCCTATTAATTTTGGTTCGGTTCAATCCGCCGGAAGCCATCTAAGGCTTAAAGATCGTCTAATTTCAGAAAAAAATGTCAATCAATTGACTGAAAAATTTTAGATTCTCGAAATTGATTCGACTATCTTATTTTATTTAATTTTATATAAAATTTTGCACTGATCGTTCTCTTACAGAAAATCATGATATTCAGTCGAGTTTGGTCCCAATCTTAGCAATTTCAATATGTTGTATTGATCATTTACCATTCTCTTGCATGCTTTTATTCTATCCATAGGTTTGTTGTTTTCATTGTCTGCTATTTTTTTATTTATTCGAAAGGATTCTTGTAAGATATTATAGATGGTAAGGGCCTTCCTTATTATTCCATAGTTGCCTCATCAACCAACTATTTTCATTAATGATCTCACCAGATTCCGCTCGGTATTTGATCCATTTTTCCAATGTATAGTAAGCCTCAGGAGTAATGAAGGAAAAGTATTCTTCATCATCGCCAGCATAGACTTTTATTTTTGCGGCTATGACGTTATTTCCATTTTTTATTGGGTTTATGTGTCCCCAAAGCAAATAATCCCATGCTCCCAATCGTATTCCCGAAGATGCCATAGTGTATACAATTGCGCTGATTCTTCTGTCGGGGTAGTCGCAGATTTTTTGAATTTCTTCTAACGTGGGGGCTCTGTCATCTGCATGTCTTCTGAATTTCGGTAGACCGCGTGTAATTTTTTTCCATGTGATGTGGATGTCTGACATTTCACAAAATAATTTTATTGGTTTTATGAAGTTACGAAGAGTTGCTCCGGTTATCTCCTCTTTTTCAACCCTTTCCTTTTGGAATTGGAGAAATTTTATGACCACACTAAATGCCCAAAACGGATCTTTAATTGCTTTTGCAGCAAATAAGTTACATCTCTCTTCTATTGTTCCTTTAGGAAGTAAATCTACATAGTTAAAGAATATTTTCAATCTTCTTAAATAATAATCCCTAGTAACCTGGGACCTTACTGCATATACAAATAGCGAATATGCATCTGAATGTCCGTATTGTTCGGATTGCATTTATCTCACTTTTTATTATGGTGAATCCTCTTTGAGAACTAATATCACAATGGGGCCAGTGGGATTTGAACCCACGACCGCCAGCGCCCCGGGCCAATACCTCGACGAAATAAATTCAAATCAGTCGAGTTGGTATCCTTCCAAGCTAGACGATGGCCCCTACGACTTAGACAAATGGAGAGCTTTTTAAATGTAGTATTATCCCGCTTTCAACATGAAATCAATTTCACTTTAGTCTGAATACATGAAATCCTGATCCTTACATCATAAAATGAAGAATTTAAATCCGATCAACTTGGTTATCCTAGTACTGCATAAACACCATGGATTACACTAACTACCTTTCCATATTATACGACTATGAAAAAAAAGATGTAGGAAGTGAGGAAAAGTCAATTCTATTTAAAGTGATAAACAGTCTCGATCTTTCTGCGCAAATAGGATCTTATTTGAAATTAAGAGACAAGAATCCGATCGGTGATAGTTCAGCTATGTCAAGATTACTGGGACTCAAACTTCTTTCCGAAAAAAAGGGATTGATATTAAGGGGAACAAGAAAATATCAATTAACCAGTACTGGGTTATTCTATGTCCTTACCGAGACCAGAATATATCCCCCGAGTCTCTTGAAAAAGTATAGCGATGATCCTATTCTCCAGGCTCTACTGTATCAGTATTTTGAGGTAGATACAATAACCTCCAGTACGGCGAGATTTTTCTCGCTCATCACTCAATATGTTAGACAATGTTGTAGGATTACGTTGAACTGGTTGGAAGACACTCAGAACTCTAATGAGGAACATAAAACCAAACTGATGAATCATCTACTCTTTGAATTAGGATTGAATGCAAAATTACTAGCGTTAAGGATTCTGATAATGTACTCTGATTCAAATATTCTCTCTTATACTCCAAAATCGGAATCTGGTGATTCAGATGTTGCATATTATGAATTAGAAAGCAATATGAAGGAAACTCTTGCAAAAGATAATAAATTCATCGAACTCTTGAATAAAACAAATGCAAACTTTAAGAACGGTTTTAAGGAATTCACAAATTCTAACTAGTTACCAATTGCTTGCACTTCTAATTGATTACGATATGCTATTTTACAAATAACTACTACTTTGTATCCACCGGTCTTGTCTCTAATGTAACTTGAATTTCTAGTGACTTTCCATCTCTGAGAATACCAAGACTTATTGTATCTCCATCAATCTTGTTGTTTGCTATATATGTTGACATGTCTCTCAAATTTTCTATGGGTTGCTTGTCTGCAGAAATAATGATATCTCCACCCAGCTCTACTTTTGTTCCGTTGATATCTGTAATCCTATAGCCACCCTCAAGTCCTGCTTTATCTGCAGGTCCATCTGAAATAGTTCCAACTACTAAGATTCCTGTACTCTGATTAGCCTTTAGTTCAGAAGCAATATCCTCATCCATATCAATACCGTCAATGCCCAACCACAGAGGTTCTTCATTGAGTCTTAATGGTCTTTCAGCTAGTACCACATTTATTATTTGGAGTTTACCATCTCTAACTACAGTCAAATTGACGCCTTGTCCTACTTTCTTTTGTTGCTCCAAATATACTAATATGTCATCAATTTTGGAAACGTTTTGATTATCAATCTTTACAATGACATCTCCAAACAAATTTGTTTTTCTTCCATTGATATCTACCAATTTGTCTCCTCCTTGGATCCCAGCTTTAGCCGCTGGTCCTCCAGGACTGGTATCAATCACAAGAAACCCTTTCGTCGAATTTAGGTTCATGACTGAGGCAATCTGTTCATTTACATCAACTCCTGAGATTCCAATCCATGGATGCTTGTAGGTATGCTCTGATATCAAAACGGGGACTACTCTTTGTAGAGTACTTGCCGGTATGGCAAACCCCACACCAGAATATTCACCTGTTATTGAAAAAATGGCGCTATTAATCCCAATGACTTGACCCCTCAAATTGAGCAGTGGTCCTCCGGAGTTTCCGGGGTTTATTGCTGCATCTGTCTGGATTATTTCAGGTATAGAAAATGAAGTTGGTGGAACCAGTGTTGTCCCTTCATCAGGCACTATTTCAGGTCCTGGTGGGCCTTCTGGATTCTGTGATGGAATGACTCTTCCTAATCCGCTAATTATTCCCTCAGTCATTGAACCAGAAAGTCCAAATGGGTTACCTATGGCGATCACATGCTCTCCTATTTTAACGTCAGAAGAATTACTGAGGACCAGCGGAATCATTGTTTGATTTTTCGAATCCTCTATCTGTAAGACAGCTAGATCAGAGAATGGGTCGCTACCTACAACTTTTGCCTTAAATGACCTTTCATCTAGAAATGTGACGGTGACATTATTCGTATTAGTATCATTAAGCGATCTATTGCGTACAACATGGTCATTTGTAATGATATGACCAGCTGTGTCGAAAACAAAACCCGAACCAAGTGCCGAAGAACGGGGGTCCTGGTTGGACACGGTTATTTGTACTACTGAATTCTTTACCCTGTCAAACAATTTAGGCAATAATGAATCGTCAGTTGCAGTTGTTTGTGCATGAGAATTTACAGAAATAAAGCTAAAAACAATCAAAAATAAGAGTGGAATTACAAGAAATAATTGAAAATATCTATGAGATAAACGGCCAATTGTGAGAGGCCCTATAAAAGAGTTCACATGGATTCTACTCTGAAAAGTTAATTTATATCTATTGTTTTATGAATTTTGAAAATTTAAAGTATTCATACAGCGGTCTCTCATCACATCTTGAGATTTAAATACCTGACCAATTGAGAAGAATTTTCTTATTCATCTTTTCTTTTACTTAATTTTCTTTTAAATAACTACGTGGAATTTTATGTTAAGAATGTTGGTTACCACATATAAGTAATAGCTGAATTATCATTTGCAACAGGTTAAGAAAATGATGGATAGAGAAGTAGAGAGAATTATGAAATATTTGGTAGAAGATAGAGCTGTGCTCAAACTTTTGCGAATATTAGAGAGGCAAGAAAATCATAATTATTATGGGCTCAGTGAGGGTGACAACGGGTCATCGTATTATTCTAGAAAATACAAAACTTGGGTATTACACAATAACTGTTATAAATTAAATTAATGGCTTCGATTGCCTTCTCATTGTTCAAAGGGTTATTAGCCAAGAACTATGAGGATGTTTAATCTCAAATTCTTGGAAATGCAATTCTAATAAGTAAAATTTTACATTTAGACGAATATTTTATCACTATATAGTAACGATATTGATCAATTAACTCACAAGTATTCAAATTTGTAGCTTTATACTTGCTCGCAAGTAGATCTAAAAAATTAATGGAAATTTTGAGGTAGAGTTGTGAATCAAATTACACGTCTAAAGAGCTTGAATCCAATAAGGTCTTATTTTGCAATACAGATATTTTCTTTATTTGCAGCGATCTCTGGCTCAAGAGTGGATTGGAACAATTTAATTTCCAAAGCCAAAAAAAAAGACATTGCAAATTATCGCCTAAATGCCAATTCGTTGTCTTGGAAGCTCTTATGAGACTTGTGTGGCTTGGTGCGTTCTCAAGTCTATTCGCCAGAGCCATTTTCTACTCCTGATAGTTCAAGCTATATAGTTCCTACTGGATGTAAATGTGTTCCAGAGAATAACTTTCATAAAGTTTAAACACCATGGCAGGACGATATCAAGTATCGTCTATATTTGGAGATAGGCGTAACAACGCAATTGATTGGTGCATTTTCATGCGATTTGCACCAATCATTTGTTCTGTCTTATTTCGACTTTTCAGTTCATATCGCGAAATGTAACATGAAATAAATTAAATACCCTTTGTGGACCTAACATCGTATCAATGAATGAGGAAGATAATGGTCATCCAAAGAGCTATCTTCTGCAACTTGAGAAGATGAATATTGATTTTGGAAAAATTGAAAGAAATCTGCCAATAGCAACACTCATTGAAATTGCAATTCAAAAAAATGAAGGGTTATTATCAAATTCCGGTGCATTATCTGTCAAGACTGGTAAATTTACTGGTCGCTCTCCTGATGATAAATTCATTGTAGATGATGAAATAACACATGACCTTGTGGATTGGGGCAAAGTAAATCATCCAATTTCTACAGAAAAGTTTGATCAGATTTTTGAAAGAATGAAGCAACATGTATCTGGGAAGGACTTTTTTATTTTTGATGGATTTGTCGGAGCAGACCCCGATAGTCGCCTGCCCATTAGAGTTTTCACTGATAATGCATGGCATAATATTTTTGCATCACAGATATTTATTCGACCAACGGCCGAAGAACTTAACAACCATAAACCTGAATTTACTCTGTTCTTTGTTAATGATTTTGCCTCTCTTCCTGAAATTGATGGAACCAAAAGTGGCACATTCATAATCATGAATTTCTCCAAGAAAATGGTCTTGATAGGTTACACCTCTTATGCTGGAGAAATTAAGAAGGCAATATTTTCAATCATGAATTTTCTGCTTCCTAAGAGGGGCATATTTCCTATGCATTGTTCTGCCAATATGGGGAGGAATGGAGAAACTGCATTATTTTTCGGTTTATCAGGTACCGGTAAAACAACCTTGTCAGCTGATCCAGACAGGCGATTGATAGGCGATGATGAGCATGGGTGGTCTGATAGTGGGATTTTTAATTTTGAAGGGGGATGCTACGCAAAGTGTATTAATCTAAAGAAAGAGCATGAACCACAAATTTGGAATGCAATAAAATTTGGTTCTGTAATGGAGAACGTAATTGTTGACGAACAAACCCGGGAACCTAATTTTGAGGACAGCTATTTGACCGAAAACACACGAGTGGCTTATCCGCTAGAATTTATTCCTGGTGCAGTAATCCCGTCAGTAGCAACTCATCCCAAAGTCATGATATTTCTGACGGCCGATGCATTTGGTGTGATGCCGCCAATTGCAAAACTAACAAAGGAAGGAGCAATGTATCATTTTATTTCTGGCTATACTAGCAAGCTCGCTGGTACGGAAAGAGGGATTACTGAACCCAAAGAGACATTTTCCCAATGTTTTGGAGCTCCCTTCATGCCACTACACTCAATCCAATATGCAAAGATGCTTGCAGAAAGGATCTCAAAACACAACACTAGAGTCTATTTGATAAATACTGGTTGGACTGGCGGCCCATATGGAATTGGTAGGAGAATGGATCTAAAATATACTAGAGCAATGGTATCTGCTTCAATAAACGGTGACCTTGATAAAGTGCAATATAAACACGACAATATTTTCAATCTAGAAATTCCACTTTCATGTCCTGAGATTCCATCAAAAATTTTAGATCCTAGTTATTCATGGTCTAATAGGGACCAATATGTTATTGCAGCAAAAAGATTGGCACATCTATTCATTGAAAATTTCAAGAGATTCGGTAAAGAAACTGAATACTTGACTAAATTTGGACCCCAGATATAGTTTAAAAAAAGTAGCCCGGAGCAGATTCGAACTGCTGTCCTCAGGTATCTTTTCATGACGATCCAGAGCCTGAAATCCATAGCCCTCCTGTGGAGTTTGACCGCTAGATTCGGCATCGACACAATTGTGTAGATTCGACCGGGCTAATTCACGAGCTACAAGTAGAAACTTTCAAACGGATATTTATCGGTATCCATCGTTTAACCCGCCTATATTTAGATTAGTTACCTTGTACAGGCACTTGGGAGAATGATATGATGTCGTTAATTCAAAAACAAGCACAACAAAAAGAAGATGTATATTTGAACTTTATAAATTCTATCAAATCCGATATAACCAAGAAAATCTACGAATATAATTTAAAATTATTTATGGAATTCTGCGGCGTAGAAAAGTTTGAGGACTTGATTGGACAACAAAATCAGATAATAACATATTTGATGTCATTGCGAGAGAAGAAATTATCTTACAATTCAATTTCGACAAGGCTCAACGCTATTTATCATTTCTACGATATGAATGACATTTCTTTAAACAAGAAAAAGATAAAGATGTTCAAAGGGGAATATACAAAAAAAGTGGTCGATAGAGCGTACACTGATAAAGACATTAAAAAAATATTAGATGTTTCAGATCTTGGAGCAAAAACTATTGTTTTGCTAATGGCTTCTTCCGGTATTAGAATAGGTGCTTTACCTGGTATTAGGATTAGAAATCTGGAGAAAGTCAATAATATTTATAAAATAACAGTTTATGAGGGTTCTAGTTCACAGTATTTCACATTCTGTACTCCTGAATGCACTTCTTACATCGATGCTTATCTTGAATTTAGAACCAAAAACGGTGAAAACCTGAATAAGGATTTATCAAATTTCTTAAATAATAGGTCAAATCAGTAGTAGCGCCTTAAACACGCCTGATGGGACTTGGTTGGATCTTGTTCATCACAACCACATTCCCATCTGTTTTAAATCTTGTGATAGGGGATAAATGATTAAACTGATGGGCCCATGATTGGTGGTGATAGATGTAGGCCCACCAGGATGAAAAAGTCCTCTAGGATTAGAGTTAATTTATTATCATCAATAAATTATAAAAGAGTTAGAAACTGATGGGCCACGACACGATTGGACAAATCACAGGCCCCATCAGCGTTGATCATGCGTCTGTATAACAGATGTCGATATACTATAAAAATACTTAAATCTGACAAGAGGGAACAATGCAAACGATATTCGTTCACAGTATTCCACTAATAGAAAAAACCCTCCTATCAGTAGTTATAATATCGTAAAAATATTATAAAAATTTTCCTCACCTAATTTCTTTTGGGAGGCATGAAATGGATAGTTACATTTGTTAAAGGCGTGATGTCATGACAGAACTGGCGGGCTAAATGTTGAACACGAAGCGTGTAGAATACGCCCGCCCGCCCGCCAATCCTATGATTAACTTATTCTGATCTAAATTATATGAATTTTGGAAGAATTTGCTAGAATGGAGGAAGTGAATACTTTTACGCTCATTTCAATTGCTTTCCATGAAATTGTACTTTACGATCCATTCATCACTAGATTCTTTAGAAAACTATTCTATTCGTAAATTCTGATTTACAGGAGTAGACATGAGTCTATTTCTTTTTTACCACCTGTTCTTACCCAACCCACTTATACATTATTTAGTATCAGTTCACGACAACGAATGGTTACTACAAAAAACATGTTGATGTTCGTAGTACTGTCTGCAGGACTAATAACAGCACTAACAGGAACAGCAGTTTCACAAACACAACCAGTATTTGCAGATGAGGATAAAGAGTGTGAAGATAATCGCGACAACAATTGTAACGAAGAAACCCAGAAGGTACACCAAGAAATTAACTGTAAGGTAGACGGTGAGATTGAAAATGGTGACAAAAGCGACAGAAATACTATGTCACTTAGTAGCACTGGCACATTAAATTGCTTGAACTTCGCTCAAAATCCAGAAGGAGAAGCACTTGTAGATTTTGATGAATTTCCGCCAGATCCATTTGCCTTAATACCATAAGTTAGTGTCTGCAATAACAGTAACTCCCTATACTTTTTTCTTTAATTTAAAACAAATTGATTTACTATATACTATAGGGCCTGCAATTTATCCAAAACTTGATACATCTTGATAAAATTAGACAGGAAAATATCTTTTGTTCCGCATATTGAAGTAAAAAGTTTTCAAACACGTTATAAAAGATTCTATCCATAGATAAAAAGGTGAAAGGAAGGCAATTAGCCCTTAATACATCGTCCTAGACTTGCATTGGAACCGGTTGAGCTTGGAAGACATCCTTTAACTGCTACTTTTGCTTGTACGTCTTGCAGGACGGAAATTGTATCTACTGCTACTACACCTACGAGCCCTAACACCGAAACTATGGCAACTAGAGCAAGCGTTACGGTTGAAAATTCCATGTTTTCTAAAACGACCCGATCTTATAAATATTAAAACTGATGAGAGGTTGTTTTACCGAGTTATGCAGCAGATAAACCAATTCTCCCATCAGATTGATAAGGAACGTAATATTTTGAACAACAGATAATAATAATTTTCTCTAGGATGATAGGAGTCAATGAAATGATAAAACTCCTAGATGGATAAGATAATAAATTATTTTGTGTCAAGATGCTTGTGGAATCAAAGACTGACTTGTGCGTTTGCGGTCATGATAGGCAGGACCATCCACACTTGTTAGGAACGGAAGTAAAATATCCATGTCTAAAATGTACATGTCCAGGTTTCAGCGCAAGATAATTATTTGATCCATCGGCGCTAATGAAACTTCATATCGTGAAGAGAAAATATGAATATACAATTATACAATTAGTACGAATAGACGCTTAATTAGATCAATCTATCCATCTGGCCAAAATTCTTTACATTCAGAATAAAGACAAGTTAAAACCTGAAAGGAGGGAACAATTGTAAACGATTTCGTTTACAACTATTCGACGAACTGGACAGAAGAAGCCCTCCTATCAGTATGAATCCGGAAATATATTATCGTGAAAATGATATAAAAAATTTACTTTACTATTTGGTTGTGAGGTCTGATCATACTCGGCATACAAATCGCAAACCTTCCACTTGGCTAAGGTAGAAAGAGAAATGTCCAGAGGGCAACAAACAATTTGTAGTCATAATTCTATTACCGAAAATCTAATTAAGAATAGATTGTGTAGCAACTGATGGGCTAAATCCGAATTAGTGATGAACAAATACGAACCTTTGCCCACCAGTTGCTAATAAGCAACTAAGGGCAATAAACTATTTAAGATTATTCTAATAATCTTATCTAGTTTTTATAAATATCAAAATATACGAATAATGATCTAAGAATCTCTAATGTCATCTAACGCTAGCAGATGATATCCTTACCCAATTTGATTTGTTCGTCATTACACACTTGGTAAAATATCCAATCCATTTCTAATCTATAGCCTTGTAACATTTGCTTTCTGTAATTAGGTCATTTTTTCTTTCTTTTTCACACTTCTTTTGGGTTTCATAACAAAGGGAATCCTCCAGGTCTTGATCGAAACAGTAATCGTCAGATATACTTGCAGAAACAGTTGCAGTTAGCATGTTAGCAAAGATGACCGCAGAGGCAAGCAAAATGAGATTCAGAACTCTCATTATTTGAATTAGTACAACTTAGGTTAAGATATGTATTAGAATTCTAA
>Ga0193737_1000045_pt1 | contig 19600 bp, 18 predicted proteins | sample L2m2metaG_FD_165510 | JGI IMG/M metagenome (GOLD analysis project Ga0193737, IMG submission 165510) | Soil microbial communities from a riparian zone of the East river system, Colorado, United States - L2m2 | ecosystem: Environmental > Terrestrial > Soil > Riparian zone | place: USA: East River... | reverse complement strand
TTAGGACAGCCGGCAACAACACTTTCGGGTGGTGAAGCCCAGCGAATAAAGTTATCTTCAGAGCTAGCAAGAAGGGATACTGGAAGCACGCTATATATTTTGGATGAACCAACTACAGGATTACATTTTGCTGATGTTAAAAAACTGCTGCATGTGTTAGATAGACTTGTAAATATTGGTAACACAGTCATATTGATTGAACACAATCTTGACGTAATAGCAGCATCTGACTGGATAGTTGATCTTGGTCCTGAAGGAGGAGATACCGGCGGAAATATTGTTGTTACTGGCACACCAGAACAAGTTTCAAACCACATTTCAAGTCATACTGGAAAATACCTCAAATCCAAATTGGTTCTAAGCCAGATGATAAGAAAAAGTAAAAGTGGTGCACGTACCTGACTACTTCCACGTTAAATAGAATATTGAACCGACCTGAAAGTATTAAGGAGCTTCGAAAAAAAGTACTGACGCTACCCTATGAGCCGGGTGTATACATGATGAAAAATAAAGAGGGAAAAATTATCTACATAGGCAAAGCAAAGAATCTCAGAAAGCGCGTACTGTCTTACTTTACTCAGAGAGGATCTAATGAGGCGTCTAGTTGGAAGACATCTAAACTTGTCAGCAAAATCGAAGATGTCGAATTCCTTGTTACGGATAATGAAATTGAGGCCTTTTTGTTAGAATCCAACCTAATAAAGCAATACAGGCCCCTTTTTAATATCGACCTAAAGGATCAGCAGCGGTATACTTATCTCAAGATTTCAGATGAAAAATTTCCCAGATTGCTTGTGGCAAGAAGGAATAGAGATGGAAAATTTATGGGAATCAAAGGCAAAGTATTTGGGCCCTTTGTGCACGGAAGCTCAAAATATCTTACCATAGGCTTATTGAGAAAAATCTTTAAAATTAGAATTTGTAACACTCTTCCGAAAAGGCCTTGTCTTGAATATTTTATTAATAACTGTGACGCTCCGTGCATAAATAACGTTACTCAAAGTGAATATATTAATAATGTTCAATCACTAGAAAATATTCTTACGGGAAAAAAGAGCATTGAAGACTTTATAGAAAAAATGCAGCATGATATGATTAGTGCATCAAATAGCCTTGACTATGAAAAAGCAAAAGCAATTAGAGATACTGTAAGTAGACTTGAAAATCTAAGATCAAGACAAAAAATTGAACATTCAATCAGTTCAAGATCTGAAGAGGAGTACATCGGAATCAGGTATGATTTATTGCAATCTAAGGCACATATATTGATCCTTAGAAGATATCGTGGAGTTATCAGAGATAGAAAAAAGTTCCAATTTGATTTGATAGGGGATAATTCATTTTCGACTTTCTTGTCACAATATTATTACTCTAAATCATCAGTGCCGCGATTTATTTATGTCAATGAAGATCCCGGCTCAAAAGAGGCACTTGAAAAATCCTTGGAAAGGATAGCATCACACAAAGTGAACATTATCAGGTTATCTAACCGTATGGACCTTGAAAGAAAGCAGTTGATGGATTTAGTCGTTAGAAATTTATCGAACTATCTCTCAAAAGGTTTTGAACCCGCCCTATTTGATCTAAAAAAAGTACTGAACCTCAAGTCACTACCAAAAGTTATTGACTGTTTTGATATTTCAAACCTTGGTTTGTCAATAGCTGTTGGTTCTTGTGTTAGATTTGTAAATGGAATTCCTGAAAAATCATTTTATAGAAAATTCAAAATAAAAACTATAAAGGATCAAAATGATTTCGCAATGATAGGTGAGATAGTAAGTCGCAGGTACGCAAAAGAAGATAAACTCAATTTACCAGATTTAGTATTAATCGACGGTGGAAAAGGTCAACTTAATTCTGCAATTGATGCCATATCAAAATTAGGTTTAAAAATCCCTTGTATATCAATTGCAAAAGAAAGAGAAGAAATATTCGTTCCCAATTCACCGTTTTCCACAGTTATACCAAAGACCAGCAAGTCGCTTAAGATATTACAATACTTAAGGAACGAGGCTCATAGGTTTGGACTTAATTATAACATAAAGTTGCGTGAATTGAAATAAATTTCTGGATTAAAACAGACCTAGGTACAAATACATGTTAAATCACTAATCTAAAATTTGATTGTTATCCTATCCTCTAACAGCCCCAAGAGTCATACCTCTTATCATTCTCTTTTGGAAAATTAACATCAGAACAACCACAGGAATGAGTGCAATATTTATGCCTGCCGTTAGATAACCCCAGTCAATTCTATAAATTGAAATGAATTGATACAAGGCGACTTGAAAGACCATAACGTCAGGTCTATTTGAGAGAACTACAGGCAATACAAATTCGTTCCAAGAAAATCTGAACGATAAGATGGCCGCTATTAGAAAGCCGGGCATAGAAATTGGTACTATGACATGCCAGAAAGCACGTATCTTTGAACAACCATCAATCAGGGCTGCTTCTTCCAGTTCCTTTGGGATAGTTTCAAAATAGTTCTTTAGCAGGAATATGTTGAGCGGAATAATAAGAATTTGAAAGGTCAGTACTAATGCAAACAGGGAGTTGAGAAGACCCACGTTGGCCAGCATTATGTATAATGGGATGATATTTATCACAACAGGGATCATGAATAGCCCCAAAATTGTGCTGATGAGCAGGTTTTTTCCTTTAAAATCAAACCTCGCAAAAGCGTAGCCACCAAGGGCGCTTACAGCTACACTCAGCCCAGTACTTGCCAGACTAACTGCCAAGCTATTGAAAATACTGATTACAAGTTTTGGATCTGTGAGTACAAAGATATAGTTATCCAAGGTAGGTGTACTCGGCAGAAATTGTGGAGGAAAGCTAATGGCTTCTGGATTTGGTTTAAATGAAGTTGAAAGGACCCATAAAAGCGGTGCCAAAGTAATAAACAGATAGGTTGCGATTACAAAATAAATCAAGCTCTTTTCTAACAGTAACATATATTATTCCCCATTATCAAATAATCATGATTTGGCTCAACTGAATATAATCTGTCTAGATTCAATTCTAGTGTATGTTTTTTACTATTGTTTGATCTCAAATTATTTGTCTTGACTCCTTAATAGTTTTATATATGAATATGCCAATACCAAGTTCGTTGCAATTAGCAAAAATCCTACAGCAGCTCCCTTTGACAGTAGTCCAAATTCAAATGCCTGTCTATACATGAACAATGATGACGTGGTACTAGAAAAAAGTGGCCCGCCATTTGTCATGACTAGGATTAAATCAAAGAAATTTACTGACCACATAGTAATAAGAATAAGATTTATAATAACAAATGGTCTTAAAAGTGGAAGCGTTATGTAAAAGAAACCTTTAATCTTCGATGCTCCATCTATCCTTGCTGCTTCATAAAGTACTGGACTAATTGAGAATAGTCCTGCAGTTAGGAATATTACAGTGAAAGGTGTTCCATGCCACATGTTTGCGACTACCAGTGTCCATACTACTGTTCCGGGATCTGATAACCAGGAAACAGGCTCTAATCCCAATTGACTGAGACCATAGTTCATTATCCCAAAACTATCATTAAAGATGAATTTAAAGGAAAAACCCGTTATGACTGCAGACACAGTCCACGGTATTATGAATATAGCCCTCAGGGTATTCGATCCCCTAATTTGTTGATTCAATACTACTGCAAGTACCATCCCAACAAAAAACTGAAGAGCTACCGAACCACCTACAAACATTAAACTCACCAGAAGTGACATATGAAAATCACTATCCTGTACTAGATTCACGAAATTCTTTAGACCAACATACTTCCAATCACTCAGAATTGTAGTTAATGATACATCATGTAATGATAGATATATGTTCCATGTAAGTGGAAACAAAAGAAATGCAGTTAGTATCGCGAGAGCTGGCGCTAGAAGCAGATATGGCTGAAGCCTACCATATTTTTGCTCTAGCATGACTATTCCTAATTAAACGGTCAAAATTGAAGTTGTATGTAGAGTTCCATCTAGGACCAGCCAAGTACTACCGCAGATTTCTTGGCAGCATCGTCTAATGCTTGTTTTGGCTCCTTTACTCCCAGATAAACTTCATCTATTGCCTGTCTAATGTTGTCAGCGATTTGCGGATATTCAGAAATGCTAGGTCTGCTGTGTCCTATAGATAACATGGATATGAGTTCTTTATAATAGGGTATGGTCTTTGCAAGCTGGTCGGAATATTGTCCTTCAGCGATTGGTTTTTGAGTTGGAAGATAGGCATATTTTTCTAACATGGGTGCAAGTACATCGGGCTGTACCATTATTGAGAGCAATTCCCATGATAGTGCCTTATTTGTGGAAGTTTGAGGGATACCGAGCATCCATCCACCCATCATTGTTGCAGTGGTGTCACCGGACTTAGGTACTGGAAACATCGGAATCATACCTACGTTATTGTCAAGAGTATTCCATTCAGTGCGATTAAAGTGTCCTAGTAACCAAGAACCTTCCAGCATGACAGCAAATTTCTTGTCTGCAAATTCTTGACCCCAAAAGTGATTTATCTGAGGCTTTATTCCTGCATTTACTTGTTCCTTCAAGAACTCTAGAGCTCTCACTCCTTCTGTACTATTATAGGAAGGAAACCAGTATGTTCCATTCTCGGGATGACCGGTTTTTTGTTTCACTATCTCACCGCCTTGCATCCAAAGATAAGGGTACCACATATCAGGAGAATGGCTCGCACCTACAAGATGCATTGCCTCCATTCCCTTTCCTTTAGTTGAATTTGCGACTTTTTTTGATGCCTCAAGGTAGCCATCCCATGTAGAAAGCGATTCTGGGCTTACGCCGCTTTGGTTCAAGATGTCCTTCCAATACCACATGGCCCTTACATCAGTCCATGCCCAAATCCCGTATACTTTGCCATTATAGATGCCACCATCCCAATTGGCTTTATACCATTCAGAGGATCGGTTCCACGAATTTGTTAAATCAGTTAGATCTGATAGAAAACCGCCTTGAGCAAATTCGCCTAGCCAGATCTGATCGACAGAAATAAGATCAAGTGGGGTCTTTCCAGCCATTGCAGTTAGGATCTGTTTTCGTGTATCCGCATATGGTAACACACGGTAATCAATGTTAATCGTCATGTCTGGATGTTTTTCTCTTAATTTAGCTAGCGCATCGGCAAACAAAGCATCCCATCTTTCTTTTGGTTCTGCCACTATCGCGGTAATTGTAACTTGGGCCGGTTGTTGTCCTTGAACCATTTTAAGTGGGGTCAAGCTTGGTGCTGCCAAAACAAGAACTACTAGCGCCAATATCCAAAAAAGTTTAAAATCCTTGCAGAAGTATTTGTTGATTGTAATTGTAATTCTGCCACCTGTTGATTTTGAATCATTATCGAATCCAATAGAATCGATTTTTCTCATTATTAATATTTAGAATGGATGCTTTTAAGTATTGACAAATCTATGGATCAAAATATACTGTCCTACTTCATATTCCAATTTAACCAGAATTAATCTGATCATCAAATGTACCGTTGCTACCGTTAAGGATAAAAATGATTAATCGACATTTTTTTCGGCGAGCCCCTAGCTGATAATAATCAAAAATTAATATGACATGTAAATAAAATCAATTCAATCAGAAGGGAATATTTTGACAACTCTAAGTATAAGAAATTTAACCAAAAAATATGGGCATCTAACTGCATTAGAAGATTTTTCGCTAGAAATAAGCTCGGGCGAGTTCATGGTTTTACTTGGACCCTCTGGATGTGGTAAGACTACAGTACTCAGGTGCATCGCGGGCCTGACTGATATTACTAATGGAGAGATCTATATTGGAAGTGAACTAGTGAACAAGATTCCACCAAAAGATCGTGATGTCGCTATGGTATTTCAAAACTATTCACTGTATCCCCATATGAATGTCTACAATAACATCGCTTTTCCATTAAAAATGAGAAAAGTGCATAAAGACAAAATAAATGAAAGCGTTCACAAAATTGCAAGACTTCTTAACATAGATAATTTACTCGATAGGAAACCAAAGGAAATTAGTGGCGGTCAAATGCAGAGGGTGGCTCTGGGTAGGGCCCTAGTTAGGGAACCGAAAATCTTCTTGATGGATGAACCCCTTAGTAACCTAGATGCCAAATTGCGCACTGAAATGCGGGTCGAGATTAAGAAATTACAAGAAAAAGTAGGAATAACTACACTTTACATTACACACGATCAGGCAGAAGCAATGAGTATGGCGGACAATGTTGGTATAATGGATTCAGGGAAATTACTGCAGCTAGACTCGCCTCAGAAAGTGTACACTGAGCCTGCTAATCGATTTGTAGCTAGTTTCATCGGCGTTCCCCCTATGAATTTTATAAAATTCAAAATTATCAAAGAAGGTTCATTGTTCCTCAAATTTGATGATAATAACTCTTATCAACAAGATAAAAGATCCATCATCAAAATTCCCGATACATTAGCAGAAAATCTAGAGAATATCACTGGGGAGACAATATACCTAGGGATTAGGCCAAAGGACATCATTTTGTTAAAAGATGACGACGATTTTGATGGTTTAAGACTAAAAGGAGAAACAACATATGTCGAGCTGCTTGGAGATGATTCAATTGCGGAAGTTAGACTTGGAGATAGCTCGCTCAAGATTTCTAATGTAACATCCAGAAGCGTGATTCCCATTGTAGGAAAAGAAACCACGATTGGCATAAGGTATGACACAATAAGGTTATTCACCAACTCAGGCGAGAGGATTCGTATTAAATTATAATGATTAACATCAGTTAACTTCCATCCCATGTATTCCTAACGAGGGAATAATCTGTTTTTGTTACCATGAAAGGAAATTCTTAATAATGATAAATCTATCGTTACATTGATCTACAGATTATGTCAAAGGTGTACAAGATTTCTGCAGTAACGTTATTAATTAAAGATATGAAAAGATCCTGCAATTTTTATTCTAAAATACCGGGTCTCAAACAAGTTTATGGCGGGCCTGAGGATTTTTTTACAAGTTATGAAATTGGAGAAAATTCTTCCGTCTATCTAAATCTTGAATTATCAAAATTGAGCAATACTGATGAATATGGGGATCCAAAAAATCTCTTGAGAATCATCCTACATACGGATGATGTGGACAAATTATATACTTATTTCAAAAACGATCAAATCATTTCTCACTTGATATCATTTGAAAATGAGCCAGCTAATGCCTCTTGGGGAGAACGATACTTCCACATACGGGATCCGGATGGATATATCCTTTCATTCGCGCAGTCGTTAAAGTCATAGGTAATACTCGAGTAACCAGTTTATGCTGAATTCATTTTAAATCACAACTTCTCAAAATCATCCATTCTTAGAAAAATCTCGTAAATGTTCTTTTAAAATTAATGCATCATGTGTGTCTGATGCTATCAAGATGATTTTAGTTTACATTACTTTTCCTATATGGCCCGCGGGTTCTCTTGCGCGCCTTGTCTTCTTCTAGTTTCCTTTTCACCAGTTCAGTTTCCTTATCCAGCGATTTTTTACTAGAGTTAACGTCGTCTTTTTTCTCTTCATGGTCTCTGATTTTAAATCTTTTGAGCTTACCCTGGCTAGTCACATTAAGGTAAGATTAGAATAGATTAATAATGTTTCTAAAAAACTAACTAAACCATAAATTGCTTAATGTTACTACACATCTAAGTAACAAAGTTCTTGATCTTACGAACATGCGATGGAGAAGTTTACAATAAAATCAATGAATAAAACATAGCCATCGCAAAAGCATTCCCTCCGACCAGTGAAGCATATTTCAGTTTTTGAGAATATTTTAATGTTTTTTCCCTAGTTTTCTTAATTTGCAATTTCACAACCATTATTGAGAAATAACATTGAAAAATGTTTTTCCAAATTCAACCCAAATCCCCAAGATTTGAGATATAGCAAGATAACCAGGTTCTGTTCTTGTTGAAATTTGAAATAGGAGATGCAATGATGCAATGGAGAGCATCAAGAATCAAAAAATATTTGTCAAAAAAATTACCATGAATTTTTATAGCGAACAAAAATGAATTTTATCATCATATTCATCACATGGTAATTGCTGCTCTTGAAACCACTTCCGATAGTGCGGGATGAACATGTACCGTCTTTGAAATATTGTCGATAGTTCCATCACCACTCTTGATTGCAACAAGTACCTCATGAATAAGTATTGAAGCTTGGCTTCCGATAATATGGCATCCAAGAATTTTTCTGTCTTTCTTGCTGACCAAAAATTTTACAAATCCGTCTGTATCCTCCAATGCTTTCCCCATTGCAGTATCAATGTATCGATAAATTGATTTGTGGTAATCCATTTTTCCGCTTGCTTTCAATTCCTGCTCCTTAAATCCTACACCGGCAACTTGAGGAGAGCTGAAAATTGCATGGGGCATTGCACTGTAGTCGACTTTTATTTTTTTCTTGCTATTAACTATATTGTAAAAAGCATATTGGGCTTCCAAATTTGCACTGTGCCTGAACTGATGGCGTCCGATTATATCACCTAACGCAAATATTCCATCTATATTGGTTGTGAGAGATCCATCTACCTTGATATATCCATCATCAGATACTTCAACACCCGTCTTTGGTAAATCAAGAGAATCAGAATTGGGAACACGTCCTGCAGCTATTAAAAGTTGATCAGATTCAATTTCCGGATAATTGTTTGCGTCAGATCCCTTGCACGATACTACGAACTTACCATTTTTTTTAGTTACCAAATCCGGAGTACGATCTAAATATAAATTGTATTTTTTTGAGAAAACTTCTGTGAATTTTTTTGATATTTCTTCATCCTCTTTTGGTAGTAAATAACTGCCATGGTGAATGATGTTAATCTTTGTTCCAAGTGATCCGAAGAAATGACCAAGTTCGGTAGCTATATAACCTCCACCAATAATTGTCAGGACTTTTGGTTGTTTACGGAGTCGAAGAGCTTCATCACTGGTAACATAATTTGTAGTATTCAAGCCCTTGATGTTAGGGATTCTAGGTCTGGTGCCTGCAGCAATTAGGATTGCGCTGGACGATATTTGCTCCTCTCCAACCAAGAGGACCTTATCACCAACAAACTTGCACTCTGACGCAAACAGTTTCGGATTTTCTGAATTATCTAGTGATTTTCTAATATCATTAGAGTCTGAATCAATTATACTCGTTACTCTCTCAACTATTTTTTGAAAATCAATAGAGAATTTCTCTACATTTATGCCAAATAGGTTTGAGGTTTTTATTATTTCAACAACATCTGCACTGTGGAGTAGGAGCTTCGATGGGATGCAACCTGTATTAAGGCAAGTTCCACCCATACTGCTTTTTTCTACAATTGCAACTTTCAGTCCGCTCTGGGCCGCCGCACTGGCCACTTCAAGACCAGCCCCGCTACCTATGACGATGAGATCGAATTCTATGGTGTCATCTAATTCTGGTGGATTAGCTCTGGGTTTCAATGCAATATTGTTGCGACAGGACTGTATTTATGAATTGAAACCTGGTTTTGTCGTTGTATTGTATTTCGATACTTAGAGATTTCTTAGAGATTTGCCTCAGAAAAGTTCAAAATATTGTTTGTCACTTTATTGTTTCCTTGTCTCCTTATTTTTTTTGACGGGAAAGATTTCGTTTATTCTACAAATCACTTTTCCCTTATGATATAATGAATATTTCTTGAAAATATGTAAACCATCTACGTATCCTATTTCTGTTATCTTCTTGAATATCTCTAGTTTATGATGAAGCGCTATCTTGCCAATTCCTCTCTTACATTCCCGAATTTCAGACAACATCTGAAGAGGTATTTTTTTACAGTATATTTTTGAATCTGCAAAAGCCAAAATATGATTTGTCGAAGAAATTATGCATGATTTTCTTGTTATAATATTTTTTTCTTCATTTTGTTCAATTACCCTTATTGTTGATTTCGTCCTATGCATCACTTCTAAGAGCTGTTGAGTATTTCCTAAATCAACTAAAAGTACCCTTTGTACAAGATCAAATTTCTTGTTCGAAAGGACTTCAAGTTTGAAAACATCATTAATTGTTAAACAACGATGATTCCTGACATGGTATATTCCATTCATCATATTAGTAATGAAATTGAAATTAAAAAGTGATCTGAAATACTCTGAAAAATAAGAGCATGATAGCAAACAAAATGGTAGTTATACTGACAATTTTTAGTGTCAATTCAAGACCTTTGGTACTTTTCAGTTCGTGATTTTGATTGGTTTCTTTATATTTCCGTGAAAGTTTTATTTCAATATAAGAGACTAGAAAGGCCGCAACAGATACCAATATTGGAGCATATGACAGCGAATTTGTTTGCATGATATAACCTGCCAATAGCGGCATACTACCCCATGATATTGCAAACCAAACATTATTATGAAAAAAACCATTCCATAATTCATAATTATACGCGATTAAGAAAAAACCTTCCAGGATTGCTATTGGGAGTAACAATGGAGTGTAATATACGATGTAATAAGCTCCAATGCCATATGCGACAAATAATCCGCAGACAACCATTATCAATAATTCCAGATTCGAAAAACGATTTCCCCACGGCTTACTTTTAGACCCCATACTATCTGCAGCATGAGCAGAAATGCCCAGAGCGGCAAAGTAAATAATGATAATTGCTACTACTCTATCCCAAGCCATTGTTGGAGAAAGCAGAGAACCGATTACCGCAAAAGAAATACACATTCCAGTATATGGGAGGAACAACATTCCAACAAAAATTCTGAACCTTATTGGCCCGAATTGTGGAACAAACCATTCATTAAGGCGAGCTATTTCATCTTTCATTTACTTTTTCGCATAAACTATAGCTGAGGTACCGCATGTGTAATACTTTTTAGAGATGGATGTGAATCCTACCATATCAAGTTCCCTGACAAGATTGTTATCCCAAGGATTTAGTTGTATTAGTTTATCAAGATTAGAAAAAACATATCTCCAAGAGCTGATTACCCTTCCCAGTACGTTTAGGATCTGAAAATACAAATGCCATAATATTCTCATTATTTTTGTATTCGGATATGTAAAATCATGAACTATTATTATTCCACCTTTTCTCAAAACTCGCCAATGTTCCCTTACCATGCTGGATAACTCTGCATATTTGACAAGGTACGATGAAATTATAACATCAAAGCTTTCGTCTTTGTATGGAAGAAATTCGGCTAGGGAATTTGTCAGGAGTGAATAAGATTTCCTATTTTTGGCCAATTTTAGATATTCAAATGTCAGGTCAGTACCAATTATCTTAGAACTAGCAGATCCATCATGAATGAATGAAGAGAGAATACCCGTTCCGCATGCCAAATCAAGGATTAGCTTATTCTTGTCATCCATTAACCTCATCATCTGCTTCTTCCAGGACGAATCTCGACAAAATGTTGTTAACTTAACAATCCTGTCATAGCTTGGTGCATTCTCAGAAGAAAAAAATCTTGTTGCAATCAAGTGCCCCTTAGTACCCAATATTCCGTAATTATTTGCAGTTCGATGAATATTAAAGTACGTTTGTTCAAAGCAACAATGGAGTAATCTATTGATTGAAAAGAAAAAGCTTGTTAATTTTCCATAACTAGGTTGAAAAAATCATAAATGGATGCAAGCTAACCAAAAACTGCGATATGAAACAAATCACTGAGTAGCATGCAATGCTGCTGCATTTGACATATGTTTAATGTTATCTACATTAGTAAAAATGTTAATACAGAATTCAGAAGATCAAATGATATAACACATCTTTGCTCTTTTATTGAGTTTTTAGCAAAGAAAATAATAATATATTATATAACCCTTCATACAAATATTATTGATTCTTTTGACTCGAAATAATTTTCCAATGAAAGATTGGCATATTAAACATATGGAAAACACTGTTCTCAAGCATGTCAAGGGTTTATCTCCAGACGCGACAAGATATCAGAAAAAGATGCATTATAAATACGGAGGTATTGTGAAGATTTTACGATATATTGAATACGACAAGAAGCATGGAGTTACAAACGAAGATGTTGTTGCAATCTTGGAAAAACTTCGTTCCGACTCTTCCTATGAAGAGATTCGTAGTAGTGAGGGCTTCCTTGAAAGATTAAAGGAAATCGAATCTTCAGTTGCAAATACTCCCGCAACGAAAATTCTAACTAAGTAATCAACAAAATTGCATTAGTACGAATGACTATCAACTTTGTGCTCGTGCAATGCTTTCCATGTTGTAAATGATGCGTTGCATTTTTCGCAACTATATTTAATTTTTCTACCGTAGACAAACTTGTTTATGTCAATTGAATCACGATCATCTTTATAGTCGTGTGATAAATTAAAGCGAAGAATTCTTCGAGATACTCTAACCAATGGTGACCGTTAATTGTTCATAATACCAAACTAATTTAAACTAATAACACAACACGATGCTTTATTTTTTGATAGAAACTTGACACCCGTACGAATAATAAATTATACGAAATGATTAGATCGCATTAGATACAGAATACTGCTCAAATACCCTTAATGCCCTGTGCAACAAGCACGGAGTAACATCCAAGTCCGCATTGTTCACATATGGGTTTGAGTCCCTTTGTGTCAGAACTTCCTATACAACATGGCTGTTTGGTCCTCCCTTTGTGGTCTAAAGAAAGTATTGCCCAGGATGGACATTGGATTGGAGTAGTCCCACTGCCACCCCAATTTCCTTTCATTAAAGAAATTTGTTTCTCCGTGTTAACTATATAGTCTGGATGTTTTTTCCTGATCGCAATTATATTATCAACTACGTCATTTCTTGTTTCTCCAAAAGGTAACCATAACGGATCATTTGCCATAAAGGGTGTATGAAATTGAAATCCAATCTTGTTAATTTTACCTTTCCATTCTTCAACTAAATCTGTGACTGTATGATAGTTCAATGAATTTATCGTCATACTTAACCAAATGTCTTTCCAAGCTGGTTTCCCTTTTCGAGGGGGGCCAGATATGTATTCCATAATGGTATTACGTGTCTTGGCGTAGGTGCCTTGACCCCTTATGCTATCGTGGACCTTTTCTGTCCCATCAAGTGATATCCAGTAAAAATACAGATCATCAAACCTCTTTAGTGGAAAAGTCCCGTTTGTTACTACGCATACCCTACCAGGCATTTCTTGGCAGAATACATCGATTACGTCAGGTCGCATTGTTGGCTCACCGCCCACGAGGGTAACTCCAAAAAGACGTTGTTTTTTGAAAGTATTCTTTATTATCGATCTCCATTGTTCAGCACTTAACTCATCGTTTTCATCTTCTCTATTAAGCCACCAATAACAATGAGTACAATGTAGATTGCAAACGTTGATTATGTCCGCAGAACCGTACAATTCCCTTTTCTTGTGAAATAATCTGATATCGATAATATTTCTAAAAAACGTCATATAAAAAGGAAATTCACGCATTATATCAGTTATGCCGCGTCCATAAACAAGATCTACCATAGTTTAAAATATTAAATATAATAATTAAAGTTATTGCGTGCGACATTACATATGAAGGCTAGCCGTTTTATGAATTCATATTTCAGTAACGGGTATGTATCACACAATGTGCAAGAAATGAGTTAATTCCTACGGTCTCTATGATAATGGTAAATTCTGTAAAATCAAGAGTTATATTGAGATGACCTGTAATCAAGCAAGATTTGTTAAACGTTGCTGTTATCATTAAACTAGAACCTGATTTTTCAGAAGGTAATGTTAGTTACAATTCTGATGGTACTCTAAATAGGGCAGAGACGAAAAATATTCTCGGCCCACACAGCGCTGTCGCATGCAACGCAGCTTTTTACTGTAAGGTAAGATACGGTGCACAAGTTTCTATTGGTACTATGGGACCACCCATCGCAGAATCTGCTCTGAAGCAGGCCCAAATATTGAGCGATGCTGAAGAACTCAATTTGTACAGTGATAGGTTGTTCGCAGGTGCAGATACACTCGCTACAGCTGAAGTACTTAAGAATGGAGTTGAAAAAATGTTTGGAGTGAATAAAATTGATATTGTATTTTCGGGACATAGAGCTTCTGACGGTGAAACTGGTCAAACAGGTCCACAAACTGCATGGAAGCTGGGATATACTTTTCTTGGGAATGTAATAGATTTTGAAATTGATTTGGAGAGAAAAGTGGTATCTGCAAAAAGACGGATTTCTCTTCAGGGGATGGATACCATCATTGAAGAAATCGAGTCTCCATTGCCTGTCTTTATAACCATTGATCCTTCATATAGGCCAATTTTCAATACCGTGTCACAAAGATTAGCGGCTAATAATTTTCGCAAAGAGGCTAGAAAACGTACAGAAGATAATGGACAATATTTGAAAATATTCGACGGTAAGAAACTAGAGCTGGATCCAAAACTTGTAGGACTTCCAGGCTCTCCGACTATTGTATACAGGGTAGAAAAAATACCTCGTGCAAAAACGAACCGCAAGGCGGAGATTGTCGATCCATCAAACGCGAACAATTTAACTCCAGTTATTGAAAAAATAATTCAAATATCTAGAGGTAAATGAAAATGTCCAAGTTAACTTCGGAAGATGCTAACTCAAAAACTGATGAAAAATATAGACACATCTATGTCATAATTGAGCATTTTGAAGGACAAGTTGTGCCTGTAAGCTTGGAGATGTTGGGAGAAGCTAGAAGGCTGATGGATGATTTTAATCAAAAGTATGATTCAACGGAGAAAGTTGTTGCAGTAGTTCTCGGTAGCAATGTCAGAAGTCTATGTGAGGAGCTAGTGACTTTTGGAGCAGATTCCGTGATATATGCTAATAATGAAGAATTAAAGTATCCTAGAAATGATATCGATACTAGAATAATAGTTCAGATTGCAAAAGACACACAATTAATTAAGGAAATATCGCCAGAATATCTGAACACATTTGCAAGACCAAGATACATGTTTTTTGCTGCAGATAATATTGGTAGACACTTATCCTCAACTGTACTTGCTGAACTTGAATCTGGTTTAGCGTCAGATATCAATAAACTTGTTATTAGTGATCTTGACATCAGACATGAGCATAAAACAAAAGGTAAGACAGTAAGATACGAAAAAACTTTAGAAATGTATCGTCCAGACTTTTCTGGTTTCTTGTGGACAACAATACTGTGTCTTGATAACAAGAATCCCGAAATTCTCAGAGAATATCATCCACAAGGTTGCAGTATCATACCGGGAGCATTTAAGCCCATTGAAAGAGATAGTTCAAGGAAAGGAACAGTCATAGAATATTCCCTTGGAAGATACCAAGGTTCAAAAATAAAAATATTGAATAGAAAAGTAGTTGAAAAAACAATTGAATATGACACTAGTAAAGTAATAGTAAGCTTTGGACGAGGAATTAAAGATAACCCAGAGCAAAATATCAGGTTGATTGAAGATTTTGCGGAAACACTTGGGGCCGCAATAGGTATAACTTTACCATTGTCGAAGAAACCATACCAGTTAAGTCAAACTCTGGATTCCAAGTACATGATACCAGACAGAGTTATCGGTACTAGCGGCAACAAGGTTGCACCAAGCCTTTACGTTGCGATAGGATTGAGTGGGGCGGTTCAACATATTGCAGGGATGAAGGATTCCGATATAGTAATATCCATTAATACTGACGAAAATTCACCGATCATAGACGAATCGGATATTTTTATCAAGGGAAGATTGGAGGAAGTCGTTCCACTGCTTACCGAGCAACTAAAAAAGCAAATCCAAGCGATTTCTATTCGGAGTAATTAATTTGGAACAATTCGATGTTGCAATAATTGGTGGCGGTTCAGCAGGATTATCTGCATTAAAAAAATTATCAGATCTCAATAAAAGTGCAATACTGATCGAAGCAGGAAATAGCATAGGAACCAAGAATGTATCTGGTGGGATTTTGTACTCAAAAAAAGATCCCCAAGGAAGGATCTATAATGTCGAAGATGTGTTTGGATCAGATTTTTCATCTAATGCACCAGTAGAGAGATTGATAAAGAAGTATCTTCTACATGCTACTTCAAAGAATAAAATATTTACCATCGATATGACTCCACTTCATGAATACAAGACGAATTTTGCGTATTCGGTTTTACTAAATAGATTGACTCCCTGGTTTGCAGAATTGGCCTCCGAATCTGCAGAGAAACATGGTGGAGGAATTATCACAGGAGTGCATGTTTCAGATATCCAATGGATAGACAATAAGACAATTGTCAGGACTAATGAGTTAGAAGAATTCGCCGTAAGATCAATAATAGCTGCAGATGGGATAAACTCAGAGATAGCTCAAATAACATCAGCTCGTGATAAATTCACACCAGAGGAAGTATACTTTGGTGTCAAGGTAATAATAAAACTGCCAGAGAAGATAATTGAGGAGAGATTTCATCTTGACTCCACAGAAGGATCCGCACATCTTTTTGCAGGAGATGTTACACTAAATCATGTCGGCGGCGGTTTTCTGTATACAAACCGTGATACTTTGTCGCTTGGGGCCGTATATCATTATAATTCCCTTCTCTCAAATCCTGTTACCCCATCTCAACTAATAGATGAACTAATCAAGAATCCCCTAATTAGTGAATATATCAAAGATGAAGTCACTTTGAGAAATGGCAATGAAGGTCTATCAAAAGAAGATCAACTCAAAGTTCATCTTGGCGTTAGCAAATTGATAAAAACATACAACGAGTTAAGGGACAAATATTTTTCCAATAATAATATGAAATTAATAGAATCTGGAAAATTCAGAAATTTAGAAGAAGTTAAATCAAAAATTGATAGCATCAAACGTGACCTTATGAAAAATTTGGTGTACAGTTTGTAAACAATTATGTTGAACTTGAATTTAGTGCGAAACTAATTCCAGATGGTAAGAGATGTATGATGAAAAAGCCTCATTTTAAGAATATTCTCTTTATAGGTGATGCCGCAGGACGTGGGATCTTTATAGGTCCAAAAATTGAAGGTCTCAATGTTGGTATTGATGATGCAGTCAGAGCCGCCATTGCCATTTCACGTTCCATTGATAGCAATAATTTTGACTCTGATTACTTGGGAAATTATTATGAGTCTCTGGTAAACGAAAGCCCTTACACCAGAGAAATGAGGATGATAGATGAAAACTATTTGAATTTGTTTCTTGAATTAGTAAAAGATATTCCGATGGGAGCCATTGATCCCAAATTATCCTTTGGACTTCAAGTCATTAAAAATAAACACCTTCGTGGAATTTCCCTGCGATTGGCAAATTACCTTGGATATAATAGAGTTTTACCACTCATAGAATCAGAAAAAACATATGTACAAATACCAATGTTGTTAGCGAACAAACTGGGCGATACTGTTAACTCTACGTTTGTACCTTCAATTCCTACTTTACCAGACAGAATTGCAAATCTACAATATGATGACGACAGTGAATCACACATCATTGTTAATGACAAAAGAAGTGAGTTTATGAGAAAACTTATCTTACTTTGTCCTACCAAATGTTATAGTCTTGAAGGAAAAGATGTAGTTTTACAGCATGAAGGCTGTGTAGAATGCGGAACATGTTCCGTCGGAACTATTTGGAAACATCCCAAAGGGGAAAAAGGAATAAGGTATAGATACGGTTAGGAATCTGATTTCCATTTAATAGAACAACCAATCGATGGATCAAAGTCTTTGTCTAGTGTTTGTCCATCCAATACTCTTTTGACGTTGTTTTCCATTACGTGAACTTGTGGGATCATTTCCGGTTCCATGGCATCATTTATTTTTCCATGAAATACGAGCCTTCTGTTTTCATCAAATAAAAATGGATCAGGTGTACAAACAGCTCCATATGTCCTCGCAATCTGTTGTGTGTCATCAATAAGATATGGAAAATTCAAGTTGTTTTCATTTGAAAACTTGATCATGTTCTCAAAACCTTCATCTTGATATGCAGGATCATTACTATTTATCCCTACAATTTGTAATTGAGACTTTGAAAATTTGTTCTGTAAATCAACTAAATCACCGATACGAGCCTTAACGTAAGGACAGTGATTGCAAATAAATACAATCAACAGGCACTTACTCTTGAAATCTTCAATAGAATAGAATTTGTCTTCTGTGCCCATTAATCTGAAAGCAGGAGCGCCATCATTTTTCTTTAATGTCTGACTAGATAATGTCTTTGCCATATACATAATTTTTTGACATGCCTAATAAATTGTTCAATTTTTTAGTATTGTTGAAAAATCAGAATAGACAAAATATGCTATAAATTAATACAAAAATGGTTAATTTGTTGCTTTATCCATTTCATTTTACACGAAAATAGATTTGCATTGGTAAAAATTATGTTAGTTTCTTCTATTACAAACTTATGAAATTATCAATAGACGTGAGTTTTCTCATGGGGTAGACTTGCGTTACAATAGATAAATATTAATAGAATATCATTTGTTTCAAAATTATTTGGAGGCTGAAAACGTGATTAATCATAACAAAGACGAAACATCGTTTGAAAAAATTTTAGTTGTAGGTTTGGGGCAACTGGGTCTTCCTGTTGCAAGGTATGTTAGGGAAAAGGGATTTGATGTTTATGGTTATGACAACAATCCGCTTGTCATGGAAAATGCTGAAAAGCAATATGGAATAAAGAAACTTGATAATTTCAGAGATATTGATGTGTTTATGATATGCATATCTACCCACAGACAAGATGATATCTCCTCTCCTCAGATCGACGGGCTAATGGCCATTACAAGGAAAATAGCCAAAGAGGCCTCAAATGGAAAGCTCGTGTCTATCGAAAGTACTATTCCAAGGGGTACAACACGTAAGATGTTTGAAATACTCGAACATCGATTCCATGTAGTACATGCGCCCCATAGATGGTTTGCGCTCGAAGAAGACCTTCATGGTGTTAACCAACTTAGAGTGATAGGCGGGGTCTGCGATTGTTGTCTTAGAACTGGTATTAGATTTTATGATGGCGTCGATCATGCAGAAGAAAAACAAGATTTGGAATATTATACTGGAAAAAAATCATACAAAAGTCTGGGAATATCAATGTATTCAGTTTCAACCGTTGAAATTGCAGAATTAAGTAAGATCGTTGAAAATGCCGACAGATACATGCAAATTGCATTTGCCGAAGATTTGTATATGTTCTGTAAAGCAAATGGCATTTCATTCTCAGAATTAAGAGATGCGGTAAATACTAAATGGAATGTAAATATTTTAGAACCCAGGGATGGTATCGGAGGTCATTGTATTCCGAAGGATACTCGAATGTTCTTAGAATCTTCTGAAATCAAAAGTAAAATACTGATAGCTGCCCAGGAAGTAGACAAGGATTATCGCAAATACATACAAGGAATGGTTAAAGATATGAACCAAGTAAACCGCTAACATTTTTCTATTGTTTATCTTTCAAAAATATTGACTTTTTACTAACAAATTATTTTTGAATCTAATAATCAAATGATTTAGATTATTGTAGCTCTAAATTTAATTTAAATATTCATAATATTTGTGTATTAACATGAGTTTTGATAAAGTAAGGAATTC
>Ga0193737_1000044_pt1 | contig 20169 bp, 20 predicted proteins | sample L2m2metaG_FD_165510 | JGI IMG/M metagenome (GOLD analysis project Ga0193737, IMG submission 165510) | Soil microbial communities from a riparian zone of the East river system, Colorado, United States - L2m2 | ecosystem: Environmental > Terrestrial > Soil > Riparian zone | place: USA: East River... | reverse complement strand
AATATAATATTCCTTTTTTTTTTTACAGTTTATATTTATGAAATAGATATAAATATTCCTGCTGCTATTTTTACTTTTAATTGAATTAAAATAAATTGCTCTTTTTTAATATTTTATTTAATATTTTTAATTCCAAAATTTATTTAATAAAATTCTATCATATTCTTAGTTAATAACTTATTTTTAATTTGTATTAAAAAATCATTCCATTTTGATTTTAATTCTTGAAACTTTTCCCTTTATTATTTTTTATTTAAGAATAGGGGGTTAATTTTATTATTTAATTAAATATAAATAATTATCATCTAGTGCGTTATATATAAATAATAACAGAAAACCAACAATTAAAAATATCTTAACAGTTTTTTTTTGAATTTCTGTAAGATATTTAATATAAAATTTATAAATTTTACTACCATTATTTTTAATAATGATTTCTCCAATATTTTTTATTTATATAAAGAAGTAATATATATAAATTATAACCTAACATAAAAAATAAATTGTATTTTTTGAAAATTTTGTAATAAAAATAAAATATCAATCCCAATATTTCCAGTCACAGGTTATGCATATTTTATAGGTTCTATAAATTATATATATTTATTAGAAATATTATTTATTGTATTTTAAATTATTTGAGAATTTAAATGATATAAGAAATTAAACCTAGAACTCCTAACATTAACATAATAAATCCAAAAATATTTGCCAAGAAAGGAGCATTTGGAGCTAATTTCATACCAGCAACTATAGGTGGTTAAATTATTAATGCCTTAGCTCTATATTTTATAGCTTTTTCTATTTTTCTATAAAATTCTTCTAAATTATTTTCATTACTAATTGTCACATTTTCTATACTAGATTTACTAATTGTATCTTCAGTCTTAATAATATCTATAACACTAATATCGGTATTATCTCCCAAATCATAGATTGTAGGGTTATAAACTAATGGTTCAATATCACAAAAATAATTTAAACTTAATATAAAAATAATTAAACAAATCAATATAAATATAATTATTGTTAACAGAATAAAATTTAATATATAAATTCTTTCTTGTATTTGAAGTCCTATATTACCTTTTAATATTTCATTATATATTATAACTCCTATTCCAAACCAAATACACATTTGTAAACCCTTAATTGTAATCATTAATAATGTAGCAGCCGTAAATATTTTCATTTTTGTTAATATAAATTTTTTTATTTTTAAGAAGAGATTTAATAATATTAAACTAATGACCAACTCTTAATATCTTTAGTGCGTTAATTATTTAATTTTATATTTAATATATTGTAATAATAGGAATTTAAACCCTAATACATAACCAAATTATTGAACCTAAAATAAATAATAAGAATATAAATTCAATAACAAGATAAAATATTCTTGTGTTTTTATAAAAATTAAATATCTTTAATAATAATATATTTTTAGATATTTTATCTAATATTTCCTGATTTGAACTTATATATATTACACATAAATACAATATTATATTTAATACACAAAATAAATTAATTAAAGACAAAACTAATATACTAAAAACAAATAACAAAACAGGGGAACTGGAATCACTTATATTGATATGAATCCCTATATTATTTAAAAAATTAATTATTTCAATCATAATAAAATTTAAAATTTAAATATATTATAAAATTAAGATTAGACATTTTAGTTTTAATTCCATAAATAAATAAAAATCAAATAATATAAAATATAATCAACAATAATAATAATAACTAACAACAGGCAATTAAGGAAAAACTATAAAATTATAATTTTGTCTAATAAACAAATATAAAGTGAGATAATAAATCTCTCTATAATAGTTAAAAAAAAATAAATCAAATTTGTATACCCCAAAGACAGAGCTATTATAATACTGATAAATATTAGGATTCACCATAATTAAAAAAAGGGGGGGATGAATAATTTTTATTAAATTCAACAAATATAAATTTAATTTTCCTATTTTGTTCTAGTTATATTAACTAAAATTATTTTATTTAAGAAGATTTTTTATTTTTTTTTATTTGCTGTATTATTAATAATTTAATAATAATAATTAAGAGTATAATAATAGGAATCCCATCATCAGAGCAAATAGCCCTGTAGCTTCTGCTAAAGCAAATCCTAAGATTGCATAATTAAAAAATTGTCCTTTAAGTTGTGGGTTTCTTGCTGTAGCTAAGATTAATGAACCAAAAATTGTTCCAATACCTGCACCCGCTCCAATTAAACCTGAACAAGCTATACCTGCTCCTATGTATTTTGCTGCTGCTAACATAATTTAATTTAAGTTTTAAAGAATAGCGTCTAACATATTAAAAAAAAATTTTTCTTTTTTTTTTATAGAATAAACAATTCTTTCTTTTTAATACCCTTTTAGGTGTATTTTTTTCTATTGTAGTATTCCTATTCTAAAGATTAAAACTATTTAGTTAAGCTACCTATTTTTAGTTTAGCTTTTACAAATTATATTATCTATTTTTGAATAGGTTTATAATATAATCATCAGAGTATTATCATTCTAATATACTGAACTCCTTTCCAACCTCCTTATCTTGATTATTTTTTTATAAAGAAAATATTTAATTGTCTATTTTATATTATTTAGATAAGGATGTAATACCCTTTTTCAGTCCATTAAAGGAGTGTTTCAGCTATTAATGAAAAATAAAATGGTTCAGTTTTATAATTAAAAAAAATAGAAGTCACCACAGCCACACCACCCACTTAGTCCTAACTGACAAACAAATAAAATTAATGACTAGCTGTTCTTATTATAATTAATATTCTTTTTTATATTAGATTAATATATTTATGAGAATGATCAATTAATATTAATTAAGATCAGATCTTCTGCATATAATTTTACTTCTAATAATAATAAATAAGCTGATTTTATTTTTTTATTTTTCAATAGGTTAAAACTAAATAATTAAAATATCAAAATTAACAACTTATAACTTTAAAAATTAAGAATTATTTTTTATTTTTAGATATAATTATAGTAGCTAACATAGCTAATAATAATATAACACTTAATATTATTAATAAAACTGCATCATAAGTATATAAACCATGACCTAATACTTCTATTTGTTGAAATTCTGTAATTAATATATCAGAGAATGAAGATAAAAAATGATTATTAACAATAGAATTAATTAAATTAACAGATACAAATTTAGAATTAGATAATATAGTATTTAAATTTGTCAATTTATCTAATAAAATAGATAAAGCAGGAATATTATTAAAATTGAAAGGTATAATAGTAAAAACAATAAAAATAAATAAAGAACCAATAGCTATAGCTAAAGGTAAATTTTTAGTATATTGATTTCCAGTTTCTAATATATCTGTTAGTTTTATATTTATCATCATAATTACAAATAAAAATAATACAGCTATTGCACCTACATATATTACTATATAAGATATCCCTACAAAATTTATACCAATAAGAATTAAATATAAAGCTGCTTGAACAAAAGTGGAGATTAAAAATATAACAGATATTACAGGATTTTTAGATGTGATAGCAAAAATACTTGAAAGTAATGTCCCAAAAGCAAAAATATTTATAAAAAGAGTTGTCATTGTAAATATAATTTATTTTATTTTATTTTATTTTATATAGCCAGCATATTTATACTTTATCTATAGATTAAATTTTTATATTTTTTGCTAAATTTACCTTTTGCTTTAAGATTTATTTTTTATTTTTATTTAGTAAATTCAATATTTTTTAATAAGATTAAATTTAATAAATTTTATATTTCTCCTTATCTGTTGGTTATCCTTTTTCTCAATTTTATATATTTTTAATTGAAAAATGAAATAAAATGGTATAATATTTAGATTCCATTAATAAAATAAAAATGGAGTTATGATCCTTTTCTTAACCATATTAAAACAAAAATAATTTATTATTAGTTTACCTCTTTTTATACTGATTGTAATAGAATAGATTTAACAAATTAAAAACTATAATAAATAACCAAAAAGGAAATATAGGCAAATACAAATCTATGTCAAAATAAAATGACAAAGAATTGAAATATTTATACAAATATTTGTTTCAAATGAAATATAAATCATTAAAAATAACTATAAAAAATAAAAAAATAATAAAATTAATAAGAAAAAAATAATAAATTAAATAGGTAATTGAAATATTTAAAGATTTATTATATTTAATGCTATAGAAGATAAGCATATTTTATATACTCTATTTTGTTTTATATTACTGAGTATTTTTAATTATAACTTTGATATCATAATTTATATACTCAATTTTACAGAATAAAAGATTAAAAGGCTTTAAACAAAAATTTCATATTATAGAAACTATCTCTCTGCAGTATTAATTTGTACTGATTCTTAATAAATTTTTAATTTTATCCTTACAAACTAAAATTAAAAATAAAAAGAATACCCAGAATTAAGATATAAATTAAAATATTCCCCAAATCATTAATAATATTTGGATCATAGCTTTAGATTATAAGTAAAAATTTAATATCGTAGCTTTCAATTTAGATCTATTCATATTAAGAATAAAAGCTTATAAAACCTTAAATTTAAAATCTAGAATTATAAAAGCTCTATAAAATAAAAAATTCTAAATAAAATAGAGTGAATTTATAATTAATTTCTCCTAAGAATTCAATAATCTGAATGGTTAGTGTGCAAGAAGATAAAATTAAATTTTATTAATTTCATTTTCAAAGAGTTGCAGGTTTAACCTAGAAAAATGGACCTTAATATTTAAAAATCTAAACAAATAAGGCAGGATGACTTTGCATTCTAAACCCCAAACCCAAAAGTCATATTTATTATAAAGCTCTAATTTTAAAAGCTTTTGATAACAAAAAAATACATAAGCTAAAATAAGAATAGTCTTTAATCTTTAGGAGGAATTACACCTTAATTAAAGCATATAACTAATCTTTAATTTTAGAGTTTTTATATTAATTAACAATAAATTAAACAGATAGATTTGAGGAATTTATATAGTTATAATCTAAAATTAAATTTCAAATTATATAACAATAGAATTCAATTTAAACTAGTTTAAATTTAAAAATTATTGTTAGTTAATCAAATAAGATTGATAATTAATATCAATTTTTAAGATTAAGAGATTTATTTAGTAATATTTAAATTTTAATATTAAATAAATTAGTTATTTGGATAATTTATAGAGTTAGATAGTTATAATCTCATAAAATTGTTCCATTTCATATTCTCCAATTTTAAATCTTTAGATTCTATAGGTTAGAACCCAGATAATATAAATAATATAAAAATGGAAATTAAATAAAGTAAACACAAAAAATAGTAAATAAAGAAAATAGATTACATAGATACTAAATTATTATTATTTAGGTAAAATTCTTTAATTTTAGATTTTATAATTTTATTTTTTTAAAGCTTTTGTTTATAGAATAATTTAATTAAAATTTAAATAAAATAAATTAAAGCTGAGATAGAAGAATGAAGAGGATTTAATAAAATATTAGGTAAAATACCTAAAATAATAGTTGGTAATAATAAACTAATTAATAGATAATATTCTCTTCTATTAATATCTTTTAGAACTGGTAGATGAGGTGAATATGTTCCATAAGATAATCTATTATATAAAAATAAAGAGTAGCAAGCAGATAACACAATACCAGTAGCCCCTAAAGAAGCTATAATAGGATTTTGTTGCCATATACCAATTAAAGATAATTGTTCACCTAAGAAATTAAGAGTTAAAGGAATACCTGTATTAGCTAAAGTGAATACAAAAAATAATATAGTAAATACAGGCATATAAGTTGCTAAACCTCTAATATAATTAATAATTCTTTTTCCAGTTCTATCATAAATAATACCACCAACACAAGTAAATAAAGCAGGACTTACAAAACCATGAGCTATGGCTAATAATATAGCTCCTTCAATCCCTTGTATAGTATTAGAAAATAAACCTAATACTACCACACCCATATGAGCTACACTACTATAAGCAATTAATCTTTTAGTATCTTGTTGAATAATCGTTGATAATGAAGCATAAATAATAGTAATAATTGCAATAGTTTGTATTAAAGGACTAAAATAATAAGTAGCATCAGGTAAAAAATGAATTAAAACTCTTATATAACCATAAGTTGCTAATTTTAAAATAGTAGCAGCCAATATAATAGAACCAGCTAAAGGTGAATCACTATGAGCTTTAGGTAACCAAATTATAAATGGATAAAGTGGAGTTTTAACTGCAAAAGCTATAAAAAATCCTAACCATAATAAATTTTGAGCCTCTAAACTAATTTCACTTAATGAAATAATTTGAAAATCAGTAGAACCAATATAACTTCAAATAATTAAAATGGAAAGTAACATAGGTAAACTCCCAGCTAAAGTATATAAAAATAATAAAAATGCAGATCTAAATCTATCATTCCCATGTCCAAATACCACAATAATAATAAATAATATGGGTAAAACACTTTCAAAAAATACATAGAAAAGTAACAAATCTAAAGAAACAAAAGCACACATTTGTAAAGTTTCTAATAATAAAAAGGATATTAAAAAATATTTATTATTTCTTTTTATATTATTATAATTAGATAATAAAGCAATGGGTGTAACAAATGTTGTTAATAAAACAAAATAAAGAGAGATTCCATCTATTCCTAAATTTAAATGTAAAAATTTTAATTGATTAAACTCTGATACAAATTGATATTGTGTTGTATTAGAATCAAATTGATACCATATTATTAAAGAGATTAAAAAAGTAATTAGAGAAGTTGTTAATGCAATTTTTTTCATTGTTTCTATATTTTTTTCTATTTCATTGGAGAAAGGCAACAAAATTAAGGATCCTAATATGGGTATCATTAACAGTAAGGTTAACATGATTAAATTTTATTGTTTTCATTTTTATCTATTTACTTTTCTTTATTTTATTTAAAGAGAAAGAAGATATTTTAATTATTAAATTTTAATTAAAGTAATTAACCTTTAGTATTTTTCATTGAGAGGAGGTTTAATTTAATAACTTTTGTGTTTTAATTTAGTGATATAATTTCAAAAGTTTATATTTATTAAAGTATAATTTATAAATTGTGTCTTATTCAGTCAATAATCTAGTTTTGTAGGACTAGTTAAACCCAGGGAAAATAAAGAATAAAGGGGATGAATATTTTTTTGTTTTTTTAGAAATTTTAAAGATTATTATAGATTTTTATTTAATTATTCTATAATCTATTTTAATCAGAATCCATATCATAAAGGCCCCAATCTTTAAAGATTGGGATTACATGAGGATAAACTAAAGGAGTCTTATCTGTGTGGGTAATAAGAAAAGGTTTATTTCTGAAAAACCCACAACTATTTAATTGAGAATTTCTCTCCATTTTTAAAATACTATTTAGATTAAGTTCTACTAATTTTTCTATATTAGCTTTACTTCCATCAGACTTAGCCATTAGATCTATAAACCAATCTATCATAGGTAAGCTAGATTCCACACCTTTAAGATACATTTTTTTTTCTATAAAGAAATATTTTTCCTCCAATGTTAAATCAGAATTAAAATTTTTAAAATTAAAATTATGTGAATTAGAATTCACCAATATTAAATTTAATTTAGTTTTAATGGATATATCACTATCATAATCAGTATCTATTGTATCATTATTTATAGATTCTAAATTTTGTGATTCTATAACTTTCTTCAATTCTGTTATAGGATTTGAAGAAGATAAAGTTAATGAAGAAGTTAAATCTTGTGGTTGAGAAGAAGAATAAATAGAATTATCAATATTAGTTTTGATATTATTTTGTACCTCCTGACCTATAATGGTATGCCCGATTATTTTTGAATTTGATAAATCAAAAATGTTACTGATATTTAAATTAAAAATTAATAAAAAATCTTTATTAGGTAATCCAATATTTATAATATTATTTAGATTAATTAATACTAACCAAATCTTTCTCAATCTTTGAAGATAAAATATCAAATGACGATAAGAATTCATTACAGTATTGATTTTATATAACTCAAAATGAAAATATAAAATAAAAATAACCATTAAATTAGTTAAATTTAAAGTAACTAAAAATATTATAAAAAAATTAAAATAAAATATTTTATCTAATTGAAATAATTTAGATAAAGAATCAAGATTCCAAATAGAAGGTACTCTTTCTATAATATAATCTCCATTAGGAAACATTTCTAAATAAGTAATAAAAATATTTGGATTTAGTAAAGATAATAGTTTATATATTAATATAAATAATAATATTTTTTTTATTTTTTTTAATATAGAAATAATTATTTTTAGTAAGGATTTTATATTTAAGAGGATTTTCACCAGCTCTTTATTTGTGGTAATTTGTAAAAATATATTTTCTTGGATTAATTTAGTTAAACTAATGGACTCTTTATCTGTAATTCCTTCCCAGATATAGGGGGTTTTATATAATGAATTATTAATATTATATTTACCCAAGGCAAAATAAGACGAAATAGAATCATGGTAAAGATATTTACCTTTAAACAAATTAGTTAATATAGAATAGTTCATCATTTTCATTTTCATTTTAAATTTCATTTTCATTTTCATTTTCATTTTAAATTTAAGATTGAATAGGTAGCATTTTAAATGCATGAAATGGTATAGGACTAGCTAAAGTCCATTCTAAAGTATTAACTGTTTGAGTTTCATTATTTAACTGAGAATGACTAGTAAAATATGAAGGTAATAACCAAGGATTATTAGAGCTTGAAGGTTGGTTAACAAAGATATCATAAATGATTAAACCAAATAAAACCACAGCTACAACAGAAACTAAGGATCCAAAACTAGATACTGCATTCCATCCACTAAAGGCATCTGGATAATCTGGTATTCTTCTAGGCATTCCAGCTAGCTTAATCTCTAATCAAAAGACAAAACCTCTTTACTAAAAATCATACCTTTATAATAAGCATGAGTTTGAGAGCATCTCTTAAGTGTATCATAACCTATTCTTAGATCTTTTTTTGCTTCTACAGTTCCAGAATAAATTTTAATTAATTCTTTTGTTACTGCATCATAAACATAAATTCTCTTTTTTATTTTAGCTAGAGTTTCTTGGGAATGTTTTTTACCATACATTGGATTATTTCCCCCACTCTTATCTTTAAATTGTTGCTCAATAAATTCAGGAGATTTAAGTTGACCAAACATTGGGTTATTTTCACCTAATTTAGATTCTTTCATTTTAGTCCTCGTAATAGGTAGATGTTTCTGACCATAAAAAGGATTTAGAGGCCCGGATAATAATTCACTTAGTTTATTTTTAGTCTCTTTACTTAAAGACTTACCCTTTCTATATTCAGACATAAGTCTTTTTGACTCTTCACTATGTTTAAATCCTAATGAGGATTCAGCTCTAGGTTTAAGATTTAATTCAGGTTTATAATGATCAATATAAAATTGTTCTCTTGATAAATAATCTGATTTAGTTAAAGTTCCAGACTTACCACAAATTTCTAAAATTATAACACTAAAATTATCATGTCCATATTTCATAATTGATTGAGTTATATGTCTTTTATATAATAAACGTGAAGGGTAATAGTATTGAGCTAATCTAACACTTAAATTATACCCACTACCGATATACTGTTTACCGTTAACTAAATTATGCCAAAGGTATATTCCTGTTACATCTTTGTAAAGAGATGTTATTAAGTTTCGATCGTCTAAAGAATTATTATAAACCATTATAGGTTTAGATGTAGGCAAGCCTATTCTAGTTTTGTCAACTGGGAAATTTTGTTTAAATTGAACTTCTGAAGATTTAACTGTAATTAATCTTGATTGATCTACCTGCTGCTGCTCTGATTGTTCTAAGTCATCAGACTTTTCATTATCAGGTTCTTCAGATGATTTATATTGGTATGCTTCTTGGCCTTTTGCAGGCTTGCTTGAAACTATACCAGGCCAAGGGCGATTACTTGGATCTTTCCCAGTATTTGATGTAGAATATAATTTTCGCTTTAAATTATTTTCAAAGCTATTGATTTGTCTTTGATTAGAGATCCCTTTTTTTAAAAAGGGAATGGACTATATCTTAATCCTTGATAGGATTTGCTTCGTGTAGTCTCTGAGGAATCTACTCTTGTATTGGATATACAAATTGGTTTCCTGCTGATTGTCCATTGTACTATCTTTAAGATTTTCACTTTAATTAATTAAAGTACTTAAAGCTTTAGGATGTTCCAGCATATAGAAGCATGCTAATAAAACCGTTACCGAATTTAAGGGCCTAGCTAAAGACCTAGGAAATGTTGAGGGAAGAAAGTTAAATTAACCCCAATAAATAAAGTCCAGAAATGAATTTTACCAAGGAAATCATTGTATGTTTTACCTATAATTTTAGGACTCCAATAATAAAATCCAGCAAATAAGGCAAACACAGCACCCATTGATGACACATAGTGGAAATGCTTAAATAAATATAAATATTTAATATTTAATAAGTGGACTATCTCTTTATCTAATTTTGGCTATAAAAGGAATTTTGAACCATAATGGATTTTTATATTGTATTCAATCTAATAAGAAATCAGAATAAATTTTAAATTCTAAACTATTTTTGGGTTCCTTATTATAATCCCTTATTTCTAAAAATCTTTTAATTTTAGTGGCTCTATAATATTTAAAATCAGAATATAATCTATTTCTTATAAATAAATCATATAAATAAATCATACCTTTAACTGTTTGATATTTAAATGCTATAGATTTATATTCTTTTCTTGAACTTTTATTGTTATGTTTACGTTCTAAAATATAAGGTTTATAATAAGGAATTGTATTCTCAAAATTAAGTTTTTTTGTATATTCATTATATTTAAATTCTAAATTACATTCTATTCTGTTACAATGATAATTAAAAACAATGGAACCATCTGTATCTATTAAACCTGAAAAATAAGGATCAAAAGATTCAATATTATAATTAGGCTCTATATAATCAATGTTTAAATAGACACAAGATTTTTTAAATCCAGGTACTTTTATTCTTATTAAACCATTTAACCGATTAATTAAATATTTCATATCTTTTTCTATTGAAATGATATAAATAGAATAAGGTTTATTTTTATCTGATCTTATTCTTCCAAAGTGTAAATAATTTTGAATACGTGTTAAAATTCTAATATCTCTATTATTTACTTTTATCCTAATAGCTTTTAATATAAATTGATTAGAAGATTTTTTTCTAATATCAAAATGACCATCTCCATCTATAATACCTGCTAATCAGGGATAAAATTTAGATTCATTATAATCATCCTCATGAACAGATTCCCATTTTTGCTTTTCTTCTTCTACCCTTTTGGGGTTATTGATATTTTCTAAATTAGATAATTGACGTATAGTCTCTGAGAATCCTTTACAGTTTTCTGCTGATTGTATATTTGTTCAATAATTTTTATTTATTGAAACAGTATTATTATTATTTTCACTATTTAAGAGAAGATTAAAGCTTCAACTTGGATCTATTTTGGATAGATAATTTAATTTAAATAGTAAATAATAAACTAAAAATATAGTTCCCAGCATATAGTCAATTGCATAACATAAATTGTTATGGCCCATTTGAGCTACTACATAATAAGTATCATGGAAAGCGATATCTAATGAAGCATTACTTAACATAACTCCAGTTACAAAAATTAGAAAAAATTAAATTAATCATTAATACTTTTATTTGAGAATTAAAATTTAGAAAAGTAAAATCAATTAAATCATCAATCTCTCGTAACTAAAAATATATCCTTTGTAGGGTGTATTTAGTAACGCATATTTTTTTATTATATCATGATTAATATTTAATTCTTTCTGAGCGTGTGTTACACCTTCAAATTTAAATATAAATTCTTTATTTAAATTATAAACAAATATAGCCTTTTTAATTTTATAATTATTAATAATTTCTAAAATTAAATTATTAGACTCCTTTGAAGACCAATTAGATATTAAAGGTGTATCAGTTAAATTAAAGGGTAAATTACTAAAATACCATTCCCCTCTAAACAATGAACCGTTTTTAATATTAATTATTATAGTAGAATGATTAGAATTAATTAATTTAGCTAAACTACTAACTGATGGAAAAATAACTAATAATTCTCTAAATGAATTATAAATATAAACAGGATATGCCGAATTCGCTTCTATCATTCTTAATTTAGAATCTACAGAATGATTTTTATTGTAAAAAGGATTATTCTCCCCCACTAAAGCTCTAGAAATTAAAGCTTTTGTTTTATCAGAATGAATTCTATTTTTAGCTAATTCAGTGAGCATTTGTTTAATAGCTTCTGTTTGTTTATATCCTATTGAAGAATAACCTTGTTTTAAAATATTATAATGAGGTAATAAATATGTAATATAATAAGTTTCTCTTATAGCTAAATTTTCAATATCTACATATTCTAGAATTAACACAGCAAATTTATCATGTCCATATTTCAACAAAGCAGATATAATAGGCAAATTATTATTTTTTTTGTTTTTTAAAAAAGTAGTGTTTAAATAATTTCTCATTCTAACTGCAAGGTTAATAGAACTACCAATATAGATTTTACCATTAATTAAATTGACTAAACAATAAACACCTATTTTTTCTTTTTGATCTTTCATTAGCTGTTGTCTATCATCCTTAAAATGATTATATATTTTAATTGGTTTTATTTGTTCTAATATTTTAATTAAAACACAAGTTGAACACACCAAATCATAATAGGGACAAAGATATTTTATAGTAATATAATCTAAAAATTCAAAGATGTATTCACACATAAATACTAAATAATAAATAATTATTATTTTTGGACTATATCTTATCATTTGATCATTTTTTGAAGAATGAATAAATGATGGCTACGTGTAGTCTCTGAGGATCCTACTAAGACTATTTGTCTTTTGGTTTCCTGCTGATTGCTCAAAACTAAGCTTTGTTACTTAAATTATATAAATTTAGAGTATCTTAGTTATTAGAGGTTCCCAGCATATAGTAGCCTTTAAAGTGAGCTAACCAGAGTAAATAACCCACCAATAGTGAATAAAGCTAAGAATCCTAATACAAATAATAATGGTGTATTATATCTTAAACTTCCACCATATAAAGTAGCTCAAGGTTGGGCCTTCAACCATTTCAGGTTTAGTTGGCTTATTATCTCAAAAACAATATAATTGGATGACCATAAATTGTTTTCTTATTAGAGTTTTGCTCTAAACCGTTACCGGTGATTTTGGGCTATTCCTTATAATTTCATATAAATTAAAATAGGATTTAATTATTAAAAAAATAAAAAATATCCCTCTTAAAATTATCCTTAAATTTAATAAACTACCAAATTAAAAAATAATAAATTTACTTAGAAATCATGGAGCATCTAGTCTCTACGCTTTTACATAATAGTTTCCTAATTATGACTTAGTTCGACGATTGTCCCTATTATATTACTAATTCTATAAAAAGGGATATCCCTCGAGTTTGCCCCTACAAAAATGTCACTAGTTATCTAAAATTAATTTATAATGAAATTTATATTTCATACTAGGAATAATAAATTCTTGAATATGAGGATATAATTGTCTAATAGATTTCACTGTTAAATATAAAACAGGTAAACCTCTTTGAAAATGTAGATTAGTTTTAATATCAAATTTAATATAAAAAATATTAATTATAAATACACAATCTTTAACAGTAAAAGATTGAGTTTGTAAATATAATCCTCCTCCTTTAACAAAAGAGCCATCACACATTATCCAATGAGCTAATCCTTCATAAGTGATTAAATCATAAAAATCTAAAGGTACAAATTTTTTTCCTTTAAAATAAAATTTTCGATATAACACTAAAAAACAAGGTAAAGTTCGTGAAATTAATTCAATTCCTACAAAATCTTTTCTATTAATTCTAGTTCTAACTAATTTAGGATAAGAAGCACAATAATGAGAAAAAAGTGAAAACACTTTAAACATATAATCAGCTCTTTTAATAGATTGTTTAAATCTGAATCTAGCTCCTATATCTTTTGGATATTTTTCTTTCATTAATAATTTACTACTATTATTTATTGTTATACAACCATCTGATATTAATATTCCTACTAAAGGAAATAATAATTTATTAGGTATATTAACCATATATTTTATAATACTAGTATATTTAGGATAATTAACTGTAGAAGATAGATTAGAACCATATAAAACTAAAATTTTACAATCTTTATTTTCTGATAAATAATTTTTATTTGATCTTGGAAAAATATCTAATATATTTTCATTATAAAATTTATAGCATTCTAGTACATTTAAATATATATTATTGGCCAAATTATTCTTACTAAAGGAATATGACAGCCATGAGAAAATTTTAATACCTGTAGGTACAGCAATTACCATAGTAGCAGCAGTAAAATATGCTCTTGTCTAAATTAAATGGACAGTATCTTAGTTTAATAAATATTTATTTATATTATTATTAAGAAAAAAGAAATAGAAATATTAATAACAGATTATTTTTCTTCTTAAGATTATAAATTTTTCCACTTAGACTCTTAGCCTAATTTAACAGTTATAAAAATATTTTTTAATATTAAACTTCTTGCGTGCTTGTCTCTGAGGATCCTTTATTAGCAATACTTTTTATTTTAATTAAACCTTTAGTTTCTAAATGTTTCCCCTTAGTTATCATAATATACACTTTTCTAAATTTTAAGAAATTAATATATTTACCTGCAAATAAATGAAAGGTATCAAAATAATTAATTAATTGAGCTGATGTTTTATAACCTGAACTTTTATAGCACCATATTCCACTCTTATATTGAGAAAGTTTACCCATTTTTATAGTATCATATAAAAGCTTTACAGGAATAGCCTTTTTTTGTTTAATAGAAAATTCTAATCTGACACTAAAATTAACTTTATGTGTTTTACTTTTTACCACACTAATATGAAAACATCCATCAGCCTGAGTCAAACCTGCTAATCAATAATTATCTAGAGTAAGTCTATTTGAAGGTGGCAATATAGTATAGTTAAATTTAGTACTATAATTTTGTTTAATTAATTGTTCATATTTAGGTTTACTTACTAATTTACCATTTATCAAAGATAAAATAATATATAGACCTTTTTTATTTTTACAAATATATCTTACTGCTTTTTTGTTTTTAATTTTGTATATATTACCATACCCAATTTGGGATTTAATATAATAAGCCAAAGATATATCATTTTCAGCAAAATTAATATGTAATTCATTTGTACCAAATCATCCATCTCCTTCAATAACACCAGCTAAAAAATAACCAAATTCAGTTTCTGTCAGATTAGATTTATGTTTAGGAACATGTTCTGAGATTAAAGGTAAATTAATATAACTATTATAAGTATTTTTAGTAATTGCCGTAGCTTACTGTCTAATAATAAAGTTTCCTGCTGATTGTCCTGGGAGATTTAACTCTTTTAAATAGATTTTTCCTAACGTAATAAATACGAGTGGACTACAAATACAGGTGTTTCCAGCATATAGCAAGATTTTTTCCCATTCACCCTTTGAGTCATAATCTTGAGCAAGATAAAACCTAGAAAAAGGGTGAAGTTCTGTGAACACAAATTTATCCACATCTAAACCTACTGAGAACATATGATGACTCCAAACCAAGAAACCTAAAATACCAATAGAGAACATAGCATAAACCATTCCAATATACAAAATACAAAAATTTAATTATTTGTATCGTGGACCATCTCTTTATTTTTCAAAATTTTCAAAATTTTCCCATTTTAATAAAAATTTTTTCCAAGCTTTACCTAAAACAGATAAATCTGAAGCTAAATGAGCCTTTAAATCTCTAAGTTCATGATATCTTTTAATAGCTTTTAATCGATTATGTTTAGCTGATCTAGAAGGACATAATTTAAAATAATCTAATAGTTTAATAATTTCTGATTTTTTATAAACTATCCATTTAAAACTAGTTTTTTCTATATAAACTGTTCCTCCATATAAATTACAAACTATATCTAATAGATATTTATTTTTTTGTCCTGCTGTAATATATATTTGAGTGGTTTTCAAATTTAAATATACACTTCCATCTGAATCAAAAAATCCAGATAACCAACCATTTTCATAATTTAAAGGAACAGGTTGAATTAATTGAATATTATATTTTTCACAAATTTTATTAAGTTGAAGTAATCTAATAGGGTTTCTAATGTGTCCATTAACCGCATTAATTAAATCTAACATACCTTTTTTATGATGCATTCTGTATCTTAGAAAATTAACACCTGATCTTAATTTGATTGAACCACCAAATTTTTGTTTTATTATATATAAACAATTTTTATCTCTTATTTGCATTACTATTTCTAGACTAGCATAACCTTTTTTAGATAATTGAAAACAACCATCCCCATCAATTAATCCTGCTAACCATTGTTGAAAGATTTTATCATTTTTATTAGAAATATTTTTACTCATTGTATTTTCATTTTTTATTTTTGTGGTTAAATTAGAGTAATGAAAAATTCTTATAATCAATATAATATAATAGAATTTAAAATTATAAAAAATAAATTTAATTAATTTGAAAAATAACAAACGTATGGCCTCTGAAATTCCTACTCACATGCTTAATCCATTATTCAATGTAATATTGGATTTGTATAAAAATTTTATACGTGCTTTGGTTATTTGCGGATTGTAAGTAAAAACAAACTTTTTTACCAACATTGAATTAACAATGAAGACTACTAAATTAATAGTTATAGAGGCACTCTTATCTAAAATAATATTATTAAATATAAAATATATATATAAAGATAATAATAGTAATATATAATAATTGTTGTGACTTACTCTGATAGTATTTTGTTTTTTAATTTGTCTTAGTTTTCTGCATATAGTTTGTTTCAAAATATCAATAAAATATTTAGGGCCATATTGACCAAATACAGGTTTACCTGAAAATGTGGATACTATGTGACTTACTATACCAAATCCTGGTATAATTAAAATATAACATTAATTTTGGTTAACCTAATAGTTAATACTAATCTATTCTAAATAACACTCAAGAATTTAACATTCTTGTTAGGACTTTATCTTAAACTGCAGAATCGTTTAATCTATTCATTGAATTTTTTAATTTAATAATTTTTTCAACACCATCTTTATTTAAATGATGTCTGTTTTGAATTATTAAATATGCTTTTCTTCATTTTAAATAATTAATATGTTTACTAGATAACAAATGAAAGGCATCAAAATAATTAATCATTTTTCTAGCTGAACCAAAACTAGTAGATCCATAATAGTAAGTATCTTGAGATTTTATATACCCTATATTACCTCCAAAAAAATCTTTAATTAATAATAAAATATTATCTCTTTTTTGATCAATTTGAAAATTTAATCGTATTTCAGTTCTATTAATACCATTAATCATTTTTATTTGAAAACTACCACCAGCATCAGTAAAACCAGCTAACCAATGATTTTTTAAATCTTTATCTGAATTTAATTTAAAACTAATTTTTTTTCTAAATTCAGTAAAATTTTCATGATTTAATATATTATTAATTATTTGATTATATTTATTTTCTGTTCTAATTTTACCATTAATTAAATTAATTATTTTTTCTAAACCTTTTTTAGAGGCTATAACTAGAAGATAAGCATTTTTATCTTTAATTTTTTTAACTTTTCCAAACCCTAAACGTTTTTTGATATAAAAAGCTAAAGAAGCATCTAAAGAATGAAATACTAAAACTAATTGCTGTTTACTACTAAAATGACCATCTCCATCCATTAATCCTGCTAAATAATGTCCAAATTGGTCATAACTAACTGGTTTTGAATGTCTAGGTACATGAACAGATATAGATTTTATATTTTCTGTGTCTACTGCAGTTTCGTTGCATAAAGTCTCTGAGGTTCCATATATCATATGAAATATGTTACCTGCTGATATACTTCATTGTTTTAACTTTTTCACTATATCATTTAAGACTGAGTATTTAAAACTAAATATCAAAGTAGTCCCAGCATATAGCAACGTTAAGAAGCCTATAATTTTGACTTCTGGATGACCAAAGAACCCATTTCTTTACTTCTTAAAAATTAACCCGGTATAAGAAGCATTAATCTTCAATTAATAATTTATTAAATATAATATTTAGAATAAATAAAGAAATCGACTGTACATTAAACACTCATTATCTGCATATTTGTAAATTTTTATAATATAAAAAAATAAGAGATAATTTGTGACCACCAGTGACCCAGTCTGTAGCGATTATCTGTTTAGATAAACCGACGGTCTGGTTTGGGTAACTTTGACCGTTTTCACTAGTGTTGCCAAATTTAATAAAAATATCATTAAATTTCATTCTCTTGTCAGAAAATGCAATATCTTATATTATTTAATATATAATATTGGACTAGAATATGGTACATCATCTATATTATTGTATATAATTCTTAAAATTCAAATATTTGTTTTTAATTAATATATATTATATATACAACTGATGAAATGTTTATTGTTTCAGGTCTTAGTTTAAATTTAGCATTTGCCTTAACAATTTTATAATTTGTCATTAAACCATATCCTTTATTCCTGTTGTTTTATATTATTTACTTTTACGTTTAATAGTATTCACTTTTTTAGCTTTTTCTATTAATATTTCTCTTAAATTTAAATCAAGATGTTCTTTGTTAGTAATTTGTAATTGTATTTCTTTTCATAAATCAAAACTAATTGCTTTTTTACTCAATAAAGGAAAATTTTTAAAATAATCATAAAGATTATAACAAATTTTATTACCTGATAATATATATGAATAATTTGATTTTTTAGAATGTGCTTCTAATGTACCCCCTTTAAATAACAAGATTAAATGACTTAAAATAGGTAAATTAATATCTCCTTTTTGAGATATTATATATCTCAATCTAAAAGCATTAGACTTTTTTAGAAAAGAAACAGTAAAACAACCTTCAGCTTCAGTAAAACCAGATAACCAACTATTTTTTAAACTAGGTAATATTTCAGACACTTGATAATGAACTTTATCAATATTTTTTATTTTTTTGTTATTTATTTTATTATTAAAATTATCTAAAAAATCTTTAAAATTTTTCTTTCTACCAGGTAAGATTATATTACCATTAAATAATAATATAATTAAATATATATTTTTTATATCTTGAACTATAAATCTGGAACTTCTTTTACCTTGTTTAATGACTTGACCTAAACCTAGTTCTATTTTTATATTTTCTAAGATTTTTAGATCTTCACTTGATTGAGTTATTACAAATTGCAATACATTTTTTGTTTTAGAAATAACAAAAGATCCATCACCTTCTGTGAAACCAATTAACCAAATTAAAAATGATTTCTTTGGAACTTCTTTATTTGGATATATATATTTATATTGAGTTATAAAATTATCAAAATTAAATTCATAGGATATAGGAATACAAAAAGTAAGAGTAGTAATATAAGGTTTTAAGAATAAATGCTGATATAAAATAGGATCACCTCCACCTGCTGGATCATAAAAGCTAGTATTAAAATTTCTATCTGTAAGAAGCATAGTAATTGCTCCGGCTAATACAGGTAAAGCTAATAATAATAAAACAGCTGTAACAAATATAGCCCACACAAATAATGGTAATTTATGTAATGACATACCATTAGTTCTCATATTTAAAGTGGTACTAATGAAATTAATAGCACCTAATAAAGAAGAAACCCCAGCAAGATGTAAACTGAAGATAGCTAAATCAACTGCACCTCCTGAATGAGATTGGATACCAGCTAATGGAGGATAAACTGTCCATCCTGTTCCGACTCCATTTTCTACTAAACTACTCATCAAAAGTAATATTAGTGAAGGTGGTAAAAGCCAAAAGGAAATATTATTTAATCTAGGAAATCATTAACCTTAAAGTAGTTTCCTACCCGGACGGACTATGTCTTCATCACTATTAATTTAAATTAATGAGCTTCGCGTGTAGTCTCTGAGGATCCTACTTAAGAT